>JAEEGH010001408.1_pt1 | contig 69713 bp, 60 predicted proteins | sample 9134181 | NCBI WGS metagenome assembly JAEEGH01 (sample SAMN16246544, study PRJNA631951) | gut metagenome | biome: gut microbiome; feature: rumen; material: DP-attached | host: Bos | place: Iran: Karaj | collected 2018-10
GCACCAGTTCAGGGACCGTCCTCAACCATTCCTCCTTTCTGGCGGCTATCTGCTCTTCCCCTTCAAGGGGAAGCGGGGAAGGGGTCCAGTCTATGTCCATCCCTACGGTCGTGCTCATCCGCTTCGAACCCTTCAGCGTCCCGTCGTCGTTGGGCAGGCAGCTGTAGTTCATCTGCAAGAGTTTCGCCTTCTGGCTCACATCGCCACCACGGACCGCCTTCATCACCGCCTTCTGCTTTGTCGAATTACGGAGATTTCGGTACTCCGTATCCGTAAGGACAGGGCGCATCATCTTCGCCCCATCCTTATAATAAATTCTATAGCAACTCATAATTATGAAACTTTAGTTCGACGTAGTCAATTATGCATTATGAATTATGAATTATGAATTAAAAGTTGGGATACCCCAGTTTTCCGTTCAAGAATCGCAGTCCTGCCATGGTCCAAGTCATGTAGGTGCGTACCTTCTTCTCACCCTTGAGCGAGTACGACACGTAGGTGCGCATCCTCACCAGGTCGCGGTCCTGCAACTCGTCCGCAATGTTCCATCGTCCGAAGCGGCGGAACTGGATGCCCATGTCTTGCAGCACGGCGTTGAAGTCATAGACCGTCATGTTGAACGTCTTTGCCACCTGCGTCGCAGTCAGCGTGTCCTCGGCAGGTTCGTTCAGCAGTTGCAGGGTATGTCCCAAGATGGCATCAGCTCTGTCAATGATTTCCTCGCTCGTGAGTTCACGTCCTGTTGCATCGCGTGTGGGGATATAGCCACCCGTTTGGCGGATTTGCGGTAATATCTCGCATGTCACCCAGCGCTTGAACGCCTTAGCTTGTGGCAGTTTAGAAGAGAGAATCAAGGAGTAAAGTCCTGACTCGTTGATGAGTGTCACTCGGGTTTCGTAGGCAGTGCCCTGAATCGGGGCAGTGCTCTTGTCGTCCTTATCCACGTGGGTTGCAAGTGCATTTTGTGGTTTGGCATATCCTAGCGCCGTAGCCACATCTTTGCCAACGAAGAAGGTCTCACCCTTCTCGTTTGTCATTGTCCGGATTTCGCCGAACACATTGTTTTTGAATACTTGAATATTTGTTTCCATTGTTTTGAGTTGTTTTGTGAGGAGAAGTTTTGGAATTGCTGGCCAGCTTATTCACGTGAAGTTCCTCACTTCAACTCGGGTTAAACTTTAATTTTTACATTCTTGCATTTTTTAATTTTTACATTTTAATTTTGGCGATATCAGAGCAGAGAATCTCTTGGAACGTCTGTCCCTGATATTCGTGTGTAGAGAACCGGAGTGTGGCGACTACCACATCTCCTTCGTAGAACCTGCACCCCGCCAGATTGCCCAGCATGGTGCATACATACTCGTTTTCATACTTCGAGCCGCCCAGTTCGCGAAGCACGTTGTTGCACTTCTGAAGGCTGCCCGACTCCTGTTTCTGACTCTGTACGCTGAAGGCCTCGCCTTGTCGTACCACTTTTAAAATCTTTGTTTCCATATTTTTAGTTTTTTAGGGGAGATAATAGGGAGATAGTAGGGAGTTAGTAGGGAGATATTTGGGAGATGGTTGCAGATGCCTTCTTATTATCTCCTTATTACCTCCATATTATCTCCATATTACCTTCTTATTACCTCCATATTACCTTCTTATTATCTCCATATTACCTCCTTATTACCTCCATATTATCTCCATATTACCTCCATATTATCTCCATATTACCTCCATATTACCTCCATATTATCTCCATATTACCTCCATATTACCTCCTTATTATCTCCATATTACCTTCTTATTATCTCCTTATTACCTTCTTATTACCTCCATATTACCTCCTTATTACCTCCTTATTACCTCCATATTACCTCCCTCCGATTCCTCCCCCTAGAGGGGGAGTTAGAGGGGGTCTGTGTGTTCTTTGTTCCAGTATGTCAAAGATCGTGCAAGCCGAGCGCAATCAAGCTTGTTTGAATTGCCGAGGCGCCGCCAACATTCGCAGTGTGATTACGAGTGAAACTCGTGCAGAGTAGATGAAATCCTGCTCTGCGAAAGACCTCTGTCTGAATTTCTGCTGACAAATGTTGTGCAAGCCGAGCGCAATCAAGCTTGTTTGAATTGCCGAGGCGCCGCCAACATTCGCAGTGGGATTACGAGTGAAACTCGTGCAGAGTAGATGAAATCTTGCTCTGCGAAAGACCTCTGTCTTAATCACACTGCAAAGTTACAACATAAAAAAAGCCCCGACAAAAATCGTCGGAGCTAAGAACTCTTTTCAGAATATTTAGAAACGTTTTCAGACTTTTTAGAAAACGCCTTTCATTCAAGTACCTATTTTTCTTTGATTTTATCCAATACTACAAGCAAAGCATTAGCCAATTTCACATTTTGCGCATTCGCACCATTCAACTCCCATTTCTCAACCGGACCAACCAGCAAACCCTTTGCGATAGGTTTCTGTACCGCATCATAATTACACTCATACAATAACCCTATCTTCCATGTTTCCACCTCACGCACAAATTCACTGATACCCTTCATATATCCCTTCATCTGATACACACGATAAACAACTGCCCAAGAGCGATTGCCCCACCAATACCCCCCTTGGTAAGTTTCCATCACCGCCTCACACATCTCCTCCTTTGTTGGCAAGTCAGGAAACAGTTTCCTCTGCACAGCATCACCCTTTGCATCCCCGAACTGGAAATTCCCGTCACCGTCCATCCCGAAGTGGTTATGCTCCACATGCTCTATATACTGACCGATAGGGGCATAGAAATTGTTTGTAATATGCATTCCGCTCTTTTTCTTTTCTTCTTCCATAAATATGTTTATTTAAGTTTCGCAAGCTCAACTTTAGAAGTTATCGCTACGCTAGAAGTTAACGCTACGCTGGAAGTTATCGCTACGCTGGAAGTTAACGCTTGAGTTTTGCTCTTCGCTAGACGATATGCCGAAGTGTTAACTTCTCTAACTCCTTCAACTTCTCTAACTCCTCTAACTCCTTCAACTTGCGAAAGTTGAGTATGTTTATTCTAATACCTGATTGTTAACCGAACCAACAGGTGCGTTAAAATTACCCGTCATATTGGTAATCTGAATCGTAGCCGGTTTTTTCCGAACATCTTTCGTCAATTCATCAATCGCTTCGGTATGACGCATTTCGTAATCGTCACGCAGCCAGTTACACAATTGCTGAATAGTCTGTTGCTGAACAGGATGCGGACAGTATGTTTTACAAAACACCACCACACGACCTATCGTCGTAGGCATCTGCATCACGTCCGTAATCAACCCGTCTTGACCGTAGTCACTTTCCGAAAGCGGACGCATATTGATTCCCAACTCACGACAACTCAACTCACGCAACAACAGCAAGGCCAGAACCGACCGCAGAGCATCCTTCGGCACCTTCATGTAGTACAGCCTTGAAAACATATCCCTCAACCGTCCTACATCGTTATACAACTCTCCTGGCAGACGCTTCAGAAAACCGTCAATCAATCGCAAACCATCCCATAATCGGTTGTCACATTTCGTTCGCCAATTCAGCCACAACCGATTCAACTCCTGTGACTGAAGCAACCCATTCCACCAATTCCCTATTCGGTCGTTCGAAGTCGAACGCGAACACATCGAAGTCCGGTGATGCTTCAGCATTCGGGCCATATCACGCATCAGGCTGTCGTCTGCAGTTTCCAGACACTCAATATATCTGCTACAAGCCTCACGGGCTTCAGCACTGATATCATGAAGGCTATGCTGCATCCATAAATCCAGATAAGACTTCACCTCATCAGGATTCGCCTGCGAAAGATGAGGCATCAGAACCTCGTCAAGCATATACTGAGCCTCCTCCTCAGCCATGTTATGATCCGTTTGAGCCAGCAACGGCACATCACAAGTCCAGCCGCTCCAATCCACCTCTTTCATTCCACATGACTCATGCACGGAAGGCTTCTCCGCACCCTGCACCTTCACATACAGGAACCCATGTTTACCGATTCTCACATCCTCAATATCAGCCACCATCATTCCCCTTCCAGCCATCAGCCTGTAGGCCGTCTCCGCTTCCGAATCAGCCACATACCCGATCTTCCTACCCATCGCTCGAGCCATCACAGCATTCGGATTGAAAAAGTTGCTCGGTTCTTTCATCAGCACCACCCTCGGCCTCTCCTCCATCAACCATGCAAGCAGTTCGCAAGTACGCGCATGCATCTGCTCCGTTTCTGGTTCCCCAGCCTCGAAGTCAGGATTGGCAGCATATTGCGTACCCACTATTTTAAGTCTGTATTCTTGCATTGATTCAATAAATTTAATGGTTTAGAGAGAGCCGAAACTACGGGTTCTCTTTATGATGCAAAGCTACGCATTTTATTTCATTCCTGCAAGCGAATTAACGAAAAGTTTTCAACAAGTTTTCAACACCCCGCCACAGCTATCTGTAGGCTATGAGAAAAGTGTGCCGTTTCCGACACACCCCCCGTTTTTCATTTTTCAGCACCAAAATCACACTTTTTTACGCCCTACCCCACACTTTTCCTTATGAATGCATTCTCAATTCAAAATAATATTCTTACCTTTGCAGTGGATTTTTGGTTATAATTGATATCAAGATGTCATCTCCCCTCCGCTGCGAAGCTCAGGGGGGATTTTTGTTTTGCCAAGATGCTCAGTTCATCATTCTCAAATGTCTCAAACCCTTGCTTGATTGTTTTTAATAAGTGGCTGCAAAGATAGACGCAGGTTGTTTCTAACCCTTGAACCTCTAAACCGTAAACAGTAAACGGTAAACTCTTGTCGTGTCGGGCACAACTGTTATTGAATGAAAGTTCCTGAACCTTATGAGGCGATTCTATTTGTTTCATATACCTCTAATCGTTCTTGGTGCTAAAAAAACACATTTACACATTGTATTTCACAAATTGCCTTACAGCCTCTCTCCTCAGTAGATGTATACCAGCTGTATAGTAAAAATTCTTTCTTAATTCGTCAGTCCAAAATCATACTGCAGATAGTCTGGTAATTCACTTTCCATGTGGATGTCAAAGATGAATGTACGTTTACGTTCTTCATTCTGCGATTGTCTTGGATTTGTCAGGTGCCCCATGCCAACATAAGTGAAAGGCATAGTTATACCATTTTCACTTTCCATCTTGCGAATAAACAAATGAGTAAACTTGCTTGTCCTCAGTTTATTTAGTTCGCTATCACTTATATTTGCCTTGCACTCCCATTGGAATACCGCTGGTTCAAGAAATTTGTCTTTGTAATTCAAATGCTCCATACCTTCCGCAACATCCTTTTTGATGGATGCGAAAATATAGACATCACCCTCTGTACCATAATATGTTCCTACAGCATTATAGCCTGGGTTAATGCACCTTTTTGTCTGAACCTGTTCGTATCTATAGTCGTTCCAAAGTAAGAACATGCCAGTAATATCCGCATAATCTGCTTTATATTTGGTCAAACCATATTCGATGAGATCTGACAGATAGTCTTTAATCCCAGACCCTATCTCACATCCCAAACGAATGGTGTCACCATCTGTGATGACGACACACTTTTTCTCTAAATACTCCAACGCGTGATTGAACTCCTTTTTTTGATAGTTTTGGACTTCCTCCTTTACTTTTTCTTCTATCGAGCGAACGCTATTATCACCGTCCAGTAGGAATTTGCAAATAAGGTAGTCATGAGGTCGGACTAACTGTAAAAGCCCAGACAGATAGTTGATCACATTCTCCTGTTCACCGCTGAACTCCACCAGATTTTCTTCCCCAATTCCTTTCAAGAATCCATAGTAAGAATTCGTTTTCTTACTGCAGATTTTTATCTGCATGAACTTCAGCAGGTCTGGAGCACTATCGCTGTTCAGATAATCCATGTGTCTAGGATAGGTGGGAGAATTGATGTACTTCTTAAAGTTGTTGTAGTCTTGCTTCATATACTTTAGACTGTAGAAGTTCTCATTCTCAACATATTTCAGGATCTCCTCTTTCGACAGGCTGTCGATATTGATTTCTACACCATACTGCTCCAATCCAAGGGGTTTGAAATTATCCCTTACCAAAGCCATCAACAGTCGTTTTTCTATGACAAACTTCTGAGCCAAACCGCCTAAAGCCAAGGCTATCTGGGCGCTGCGCTTATAGTTATTCCCGATAAAGTCAACAACAGGGACATAGTCCTTATTGTCATACTTTCGTAATCCCCGTCCCAACTGCTGGATAAATATGGTAGATGATTCGGTGGGACGCAGGAACAAGACCATGTTCACGCCAGGTATATCAACACCCTCATTCAGTATATCTACAGCACAGAGTACTTCCAGAGAGCCTTCTCTGTCGCTCTGCAAATCTTCGTAGGCTCTCACGCGTTCTCCTGTATCATTCTTACCTGTTAAATATGCTGTCTTATAATAGGTTTCCAAAGCCTCTGCCATCATCTTGGCATGTGATATCGTTTTGCAGAAAGCTAAAGCCTTGAGTTTCTGGTTGGGAACACGATATCTCTCGATTTGTTCAACTACAAACTCGCAATGCTCATCGGTAACAAATTGTGAAATCATTCTCCGTTCATTCTCTTTGGAAAAGTCCACACGTTCGTCACGGATACCGTAATACTTGAATGGTACAATCAAGTCATTCACCAATGCATCACGCAATCTCAATTCGTACGGCACATTGTTTCCAAACAATTCATAGACATCCTGATTGTCCATACGTTCCGGAGTAGCTGTCAGACCCAACAAGAACTCTGGCTCGAAATAGTCAATAATCTTCTTGTAGGAATCTGCTGCTGCATGGTGACACTCATCAATAATGATGTAGTCGAACTGTTTCTTTTCGAACAGTTCCAATGACCTGCACATCGACACATTCGTAGAAAACAGGAACTGCGCATCCAAATCTTTATGCCCGCCCGTGAATTCTCCCATGAAAACGTCTCCACCAAATATGCTTTGAAAAGTTTCGAGAGAGCGTTTCAATATAGAACCCTCATGAACAATATAAAGAAGATGCTCTGGGGCGAAATTCAACGCATCAAAAGCTGCCAAATATGTCTTTCCACTACCCGTTGCAGCAACGACGAGCGCCTTGTCTTGCCCCATAGCCCGATAGCGATTCAGTTCGCGCAAGGCTTTTCGTTGCATATAATTTGGTTTGATCTTATGTGAAGCCAAATCATAGTCCATATCCCATCGCTCGATAGCAAAGTTCAGTCGCTGGGCATATTTGTCGGTCTGTGCAGAATCCAACGGCAGTGTCTTCTCCCACAACCGGAAAAATTCTTCTCTGGCACTAACTATGGTTTCGTTGTCATTTGGGACTTTTAGCATCATATCCCATTCGATATTCTTTAACAATGCAAACCTCGTGATGTTTGAAGAGCCAACAATTAACTCTGACTCTGCTCCATAATCAAATAAATAGCCCTTAGAATGGAAACCATACTTCTCATAATTCTTCTCGTCATAGAAGCAATCGAAATCCAGGTGACACTCGAAGTTTGGGTGATTGGACAAACTTAAAAAGAATTTCAAAGACTCTACATCCGTAAAGTTTTGGTAGGTCGTCGTTATCAGGCGTCCCTTAACGCCACGCTCTATGGCAGCTCTGATATCCTGGGAAAGCAACACCAACCCCGCTCTTTTGATAAAACTGACCGAAAAATAAAAAGCTTGGCATGTCCTCAGACTTTGCTTGATTTTGTCCAAAAACGTTTGCTCAGAATAGTTGGTTAGAAAACGAGACTCCATATTGTTATTGTTTATCAAACTCCTTTAAAACACCTTTTCTCTATGATAGGCCTTGTCTGTTCATTCTTCTATTTTAATCTATATTGTTTTAGTTATTTTCACTGCAAAGATAATAAATAATGGTTAAAGGTGAATGGTTATTGGTTATTGAAATGAAAAAAACATTGTTTTTTTGCTGTTTCAAGGCACCTTTGACATTAGAAATTTGACTTTTATTCCGAAAACATCGAAAAGGTCGGAATGAACGAAAATAGATTAATAATGGTTATTGGTTATAGGTTAATAGATTAGTCGGTTAGTAGATTAGTATGAAGTCTCACGAAAAGACAAATACCATTCAAAAAAGATAGGATTTGACACATTCACTTGAAAAAATGCGTTAAAATATATAATATTCATTGGAAAAAGTGCGCTGAAATGATGGTTATTCGTTGGAAAAAGTGTATCTTTGCAGCAAAAAATCGTTTTAGAATATGCTGAAAAGGAAAATAGAAAACTCTCTTGCCCTATGGAAAGACTCTACTGGACACAAGCCTTTGGTGATAATGGGCATTCGTCAGTGTGGTAAGACATTCATTGCACAGCACTTCGCAGAAACAAACTACAAGACTGTTGTCTATATCAATTTCATTAAGCAGCCTGAGCGTATCACAGCGTTTCTTGGTGCAAAAGATGTGAACACCATCTTATTGAACTTGTCCGCACAGATTTCTGGAGTGACTTTCACTCCCAGAGAAACGTGTTTTATCTTTGATGAAATACAAGAATGCCCTGAAGCACGCACTTCGCTGAAGTTCTTCAAGGAGGACGACCGCTTCGATGTGATTGCAACAGGTTCACTACTTGGAGTGCAGGGATATGGTGATGAACTAAAGAAACATCACCGCAGGTTGTCAAAAACGAAAGAGCCTGGCATCAATTCTGTTCCAGTCGGCTCTGAAGACATCATTGAAATGTATCCGCTGGACTTTGAAGAATTCCTTTGGGCCAACGGCATGAGCACTGGAGTTATTGACGCTCTTTCAAAGTGCTATGCGCAAGAATCTCCTGTTCCTGCCGGCATACATGTTGCCTTGAAGAATATGCTGAACCTTTATGTCGCTGTCGGAGGACTGCCTGACGCTGTCAATGCTTTCCTCAGAACCAATAACATGAACGAGGTCAGAAAGGTCTATCAGTCCATCTTGAAGGAGTATCGCGACGATATGGTAAAGTATGCTCCCGACAAAGACAAGCCACATATCCGTGAGTGTTTCAACTCCGTACCAAAACAGTTGGCAAAGGAAAACAAGAAATTCCAGTACAGTAAGGTGAAGCCAGGAGGGCGCGGAGAGACTTATGCCGGGTCGCTACAATGGTTGGAAGATGCAGGTATTATCTGCCGTTGCTACAATACAGACATCACTGGGCTTCCGATGGAAGGCAATGCCAAGGACAATGTTTTCAAAGTCTATATGTCCGATATTGGCTTGCTTGTAGAGATGCTTGGAGAGGGAACACGCGCAGACATCCTTCAAGGCAATCTTGGTGGTTTCAAAGGCGCTATATACGAGAATCTGATGGCCGACACGCTTCACAAGAAAACGCAGAAACTTTACTATTTCCAAAAGGATTCTGGATTGGAATTGGATTTTCTTGTGCGAATGAACGGAGAGTGTGTTCCGCTGGAAGTCAAGGCAAAGTCAAGCAAGGCTAAAAGTGCAAGAACTGTTTTGAATCACCCAGAGAAGTATCATGTAAAACAGATTATAAAGTTCGGTGATTATAATATAGGCAGGGAAGGGCAGTTGTTGACCCTCCCCAGCTATATGCAGTTCCTGCTGAACTTGCAACCAGAAGAAATCGTGCTTGAACCGATAGACATTGATGAAATTAACCGTATGGCATCAGAGTTCCTGGGATAATAGTTTTTTGATTTGCGGAACATGCTTCAAAGTCGTCATGCAATCAGTGTAGCAATAATAGAAATAACGAATAAGTAAATGAAGTGACAAAAAAGGCTGGTATTATTGAGAAAAACGGATGCAGAATGTGCAGAACATGCTCATATTGTTTCCCAAATGTTTCCCAAACTTGCCATAAAGTGCTGATAATCAGTTCCCGTTAGCCGCCGCGCAGGCTGCAGTTGAGGAGTAATCGCAAGATTCTGAATATCAATAATTTGGGTGTAACGTCCTTTAAAATAGGGTGTTACACCCAGTTTCTTTTAAAACGATAATCACGATAAATGTGACGAATTCGACGCAAAAATTACAAATAGATTACAAAAATGCGAGTGGTAAATTACAACGAAATTACTGTGAAATTACAAAAATAACAAAGTGAAAGCTATAGTTAGCTATAGTATATTTAATATTAATCTAAAGAACATCTCCAATATAACCAGTAAGTAGCCCCAATGTAACAAGGATAGTGCAAGGGAGTAGCTCCTATTCATGTTCGGTAGATGTCCGGTACTTGTCCGGTATATGTTCGGTATTAGACCGAACAAGTAGCGAGCATATAGCGAGCAAATAGCGGACAAGGATAGGAGGAGCATCGAAGCAAGACTATGGCTAAGGTATGGGAAGAGTGGATGTAGGTATGAGAAGTGTTGGAGAGGTATATGAGATGTATAGAATATGTGTATTATAAGGATGAATTAATGATAGGAGATATTTCTTCAATTCTGAGTATTATGTGCCAATTTTTTAATGAATTTCAAAATTTTTTATGTACATTTGCGCGTGATACTAAAAACATAAGACAATATGAGAAACAGATTCTTTTGGTTGCTTGCCACCATCATGATGTGTGGAGCAATGGTAACAGGGCTGACATCGTGCAGCGACAGTGATGATAACAACAATAGTAATCAGAAGCGAGTGGTCGTGTTGCTCCCCGATGCTTCCCGCATTGCCCGTTGGGCTGTAGACAAGGCCAATCTGGAGCAGGCCATGGCTGCATACGGTTTAAATACCAGCTTCTACGTTGCTCCGGAGACTGCCGAGGGCGCAGTGCAACAGGTCAACCAACTCAGAAGTGCCATCAACGACGGAGTGAAATATATAGTGGTGACTTCCATTGACTATAAGAAAATCAACGAGGCAGGTCTGCTTGAGCAGCATCCCGACGTCAAGTTAGTATGCCATGACCGATTTATTCAGGACAACCCACGCATAGCTTATCTCTCTTCAGCCGATACGAAGGAAATAGGCCGTACTCAGGCACTGTTCCTTCTCAACCATTTCCATTCCACCGGAGCCGCAACCATGACCCTTGAAATCCTTCAAGGTCCGGAGACCGATGTCAACGCTAAGAGTTATTACGACGGAGCTATGGAACTTCTCAGGAAATACATTGACAACGGAAAAATTATCGTCAAGAGTGGCAAGAAGGAATATAACCAGGTGAAGGCTGACAGTTGGAATGTTGAAGATGAAAAGAAAGCCATGAAAGACCGTCTTGCCAGTTATGGAGCGGGTGAGTGTCCGGACATGGTCCTTGCGGCAGCTGACAATGCCGCTCAGGGTGCCATTGAGGCTCTGACAGAAGCAGGTATTACAGCCATGCCGGTCATTACCGGTCAGGACAATTCTGTCAAATCACAGGAATATATCAAGAACGGAAAGCAGACCATGACTATTGACAAGAACTTGAAGGAAATGGCGTACAACACGGCAATGATTATCAATAGCCTGATAAGCAATTCTCCGATTCGTACCAGCCAAAGCATCTCCAACATTCCGGCAATCTACTCTAAGATTACCATTATGACACAAGACAGCTATTAGTATTTTTCCATCAAGTACTTCACTTCGAGGCCCGTCCCAACAAGAAGCCACAGGTATGAACAAAATAAGAATAACAGCAGTTCGTCAGACAATCTATCACGACTTGATAGACAAATACGGGAATCCTATTGAGCATACCTGTGATGTCCGTGAAGGACAGCAGTGGATTTCCGTTGACGGGCAATGCCCAGAGGGAATGTGTCTTTCTGCCTGGAGTTCCATGCGTGAGTTTGTAGAATCACTGGCCAAAGACATTGACAGCAAACGTATCATCAATCACATTCTGCGTAATTTTCTCTATGGTGTCGATGCCCCAATCCCCTGTGGGTTATTTGCTCCTGTAATCAGAGCTACTTTATCCTTAAGTCCGTAGTTAACCATATAATTACCTTCTTTTGATCCATGCGGGTATAGTAGTTGTCACCTATCTTTCTGTATTCCATCTTAATAATTTGTAAAGTTGGATGCAAAGATACGAATAATAAAGGGGAAATGAGTACCTTTGCATCCAAATTATTTGATATGAATTATAGGTTTCTCATCATCCTAGCTGCGCTGCTGTGTTTTCCTTTAAGGAATACAGTTACCGCACAAGGATTGCCAAGTGACGGTCCGCTGACTATCCGTCCCACGTTACAGAAACTCGGCGAACGTTTGTTGAAAGGCAAGACGGGCAGCATTGTAGCTATCAATCCTGCCAATGGTGAGATTCTATGCCTGGCCACCAACACCCCTCATGGTAGTGATGTCCGGCAGGCTATCGGCAAGCCTCAGGCCCCGGGTTCTACTTTCAAGACGGCCCAGGCATTGACGCTGTTGTCGGAAGGCATCATTACGCCACAGACCACCGTTGCGTGTGTCGATGGTGTCACTGATGGCAATATCAAGGTAGGTTGCCACAAGCACCGTTCGCCACTGGCATTGAAAGAAGCCTTGGCACAGTCGTGCAACACCTGGTTTCTGATGACGTTTGCCTCGATGATTAACGATGATTTCATGTACGAATCGAAGGAGGAAGCCATTACAACCTGGCGCAGATACATGCAGAGCATGGGACTTGGCGGTCCGATGCATATCGACATTCAAGGAGAGCAAGGTGGTCTGCTGGCAGGCGCCGACTATCTGAACCGTCGTTATAAAAATGGATGGGACGGCAAGACCATCTGGTGGGCTGGTATGGGTCAGGGCGATGTGACGTGTACGCCGCTTCAGCTTTGCAATCTCGTTGTTACCATCGCCAATCGTGGATGGTACTATGTGCCCCATATTCATAAGAATACGAAGAACAATCGTTACTTGAAGAAACGTGAGACGAGCGTCAAGAAAGAGGCATACGCTCCTGTGATCGAAGGGATGCGTATGGCTGTAGAGAAAGGTACTGCCACATGTATCAAGACCACCTACCCTATTTGTGGTAAGACAGGCACCATCGAGAATCCAGGCAAAGACCACTCAGCATTTATTGCGTTTGCACCAATGGACAATCCGAAGATAGCCGTCTGCGTCTATGTAGAGCATGGAGGATTCGGTGCCGACCTTGCGGCCCCTATGTCTGGACTGATTATCGAAGCATACCTCAAGGGTGAACTTTCACCCGTTTCTGAAGCTAAAGCCAAAAAGCTTTCCTGTCGTTTATGAAGAAAATACTGTTCCTGCATGGATTCTTTGCCAGTGGTCAGTGTGTGCCAGCTGCTGCATTGAGGGAGGCTTTCAAGGGTGAAGCGGAGGTGATGACACCTGACCTGCCGATGCATCCAAAGGAGGCCATCGCTTTTATCCATAAGCTGATAGACCACGAGAAGCCTGACGTATTGGTGGGTAACAGCTGTGGTTCATTCTACGCACAGCTATTGGCACCCGCCCATGGACTGCCTGCATTATTGGGTAATCCACATTTCAAGATGACGGAATTTCTGAAGCCGAGGATTGGCGCCCATCACTATAAGTCGCCACGCCAGGATGGCAAGCAGGACTTCATTATCGACGAACAGCTGATAGCGGAATTTGCAGAGATGGAGGCACATCAGTTTGACAACTGCACGCCTGAAAGCAGAAGCCGCATTTGGGGAATCTTTGGTGATAATGACACGCTGGCCCATTTCGAGCCGCTGTTCTTGAAACACTACAATACTACCTACCACTTCCCTGGTGCGCATACGCCAACTGCCGAGGAAGTACAGATATACTATGTACCTCTGATCAAGGAATTGTTAGGACTTGTCATCAACTAACCTACTTTGAGCCGATGTAGAGAAAGATCATGCCGAGGAAGACCAATGCGAGGTCGAAAGCCTTGGCACGGAGATTCTTCTCGTGGAAGAACAAGGCTCCGAAAACGAAGCTGACCAACACGCTGCCGCGACGAATCATGGAGACAATGCTGATCATGGCATCGGGATCGGACAAGGAATAGAAATACATAAAGTCAGCTGTGGAGAGAAACAGACTGACACAGATAATCGACCAGTGCCAATGGAAGGGTGTCGTCTCATGATGTTTGGGCCACCATAGTACCAGCAGCATGGTCAGCATGATGAAACACTGGTAGATGTTGTACCACGACTGCACCATCATACGGTCGAGCCCGACTCCCCCACTCTCCACGGGTGACATCAGGTATTTGTCGTAGAGTCCGCTGAAAGCACCAAGGATGACAGCTCCGATAATCATCCAAATCCAGTGGTTGTGACGAAAATCGATGCCCTCCTTCTTACCGCTGAGCCGGAGTAAGACATAGGAGATGATGGTCAGCAGTACACCTGCCCACTGCCACACGTTGAGCCGTTCGCCAAACACCAGCATAGCACCTACAAGCACCATGACGGGACGAGTGGCGTTGATAGGACCAACGATGGTGAGCGGCAAATGTTTCAGACCGAAATAGCCCAGTATCCAACTGGAGAGGACGAGGACCGCCTTCAGGACGATGTACTTATGCATTTCCCAGCCTCCGGAGTTCACATGGAAGATGGAGCCGTCGAGGATGTCTGACTGTGCGCTGAGAATGATGAACGGCAGGAAGATGAGTGAGGAGAATAGCGTGTTGAAGAACAACACGGGAATAACGGCATTCTCCCTGAGTGCCTGTTTCTTGAAGGAATCATAGCAGCCCAGTAATGCTGCCGATAAGAATGCAAGGATTAACCACGTCATGATTCTGAATAAAGAGGATATTCTACACGTTCAAGGAATAATGCGAGGGCAGGCATCGACTCACCTGCCTGTGTGCGCCGTCCGCCCTTGATGACTTCACGGAACTCGTCGAGCGTCATGCGATGGCGTCCCACCTCGATGAGGGTGCCCACGACAGCACGTACCATGTTGCGGAGGAAGCGGTTGGCAGTAATCTCAAAATACCACGCATCGGCAGCTGTCTGGTGCCACTGTGCGGCGGTGATATGGCAGATAGTGGTCTTCACATCGCTGCCTGCCTTACAGAAAGCTCCGAAGTCGTCGTATTCCATCAGGATGCGTGCCGCCTCGTTCATCAGGGGGAAGTCGAGCACATAGTGCAACTCGAGGGAATATTGCCGACGGAAGGGGTTCTTTGCCGTATGGATGTAATAGTGATAGGTACGACGAACGGCAGAGAAACGTGCATGCATATCGTCAGCCACCTGCTCAACCTTGCTCACGCTGATATCCACAGGCAGTACGCCATTGAGCTTCTTGGTCAGTATGTCTGGTTCGAACGCCACTTCTGTATCAAAGTGGGCTGCCATCTGACGGGCGTGGACTCCAGTGTCTGTCCGTCCTGCCCCTGTCACAACGATTTCCTCGCGCAACAGCAACGACAAAGCACGCTGCAGTTCGGCCTGCACCGTATTGCCATTAGGCTGCAACTGCCAACCATGGTAGTTCGTCCCGTCGTAGCTGAACCAGATGAAGTATCGCATAAGCGGATGCAAAGGTACAAATAATTCTCCATTAATCAAATAAATTTGGCTTTTCTCTCGTTTTTTAGTATCTTTGTCCCCATGAAGCAGATAGATACGGAGAATCAGGAATGGCAGCAGGCCCTGCAAGTCATCCAATATACCCGCCGATCGCTTTTCCTGACGGGAAAGGCAGGTACGGGCAAATCGACGTTTCTCCGCTATGTAGCCCAGCATACCAAGAAGAAGTATGTGATACTCGCTCCCACAGGTATCGCCGCCATCAATGCCGGCGGCCAGACGCTACACTCGTTTTTCAAACTCCCATTTCATCCGTTATTGCCTAACGACTCTCGCTATAACATCCGCAATATCCGGAAGACGCAGAAATACAATGGTGATACGACTAAACTGTTGCGAGAGACGGAGCTCATCATCATTGATGAGATATCAATGGTGCGTGCAGACATCATCGATTTCATCGACAAAGTGCTCCGCATCTACTGCCGTAACATGCGCGTACCCTTCGGCGGCAAACAGCTGCTGCTGGTGGGTGACATCTTCCAGTTGGAACCGGTCATTAAGGAAGACGAATGGCGGCTGATGCAGCCCTTCTATGCCTCTGCCTATTTCTTCTCTGCCAAGGTGTGGCAGGAGATGGAATTGGTGAGCATCGAGCTTCGTAAGGTTTATCGACAAAGTGATGCCCATTTCATCGGAATTTTAGACCGTATCCGACAGAACCAGGCAACGACAGAGGACTTAAAGGCAATCAATGCGAGGAGTAAGCAGAGTGCCCATAGCTCACAAGATGCGCAGAACCTGGAGATTACACTTGCCTCTAGAAGGGATACGGTAGACTATATCAACGAGCAGAAACTGAAGGAGTTGGAAGGTGAACCGTCTGTATTCTTTGGCAAGATTACTGGCGAGTTTCCTGAGACCTCCCTACCCGCTCCGATAGAACTGGAGATCAAGCCTGGTGCACAGGTCATCTTCATTAAGAACGACAAGGAGAAGCGATGGGTAAACGGAACATTGGGTGTAGTCATCTACATCGATGAGGAGGACGGTATCATCACGGTGGTTGACGAGGACGGCCACGAATATGACGTGGAACGGGAGATTTGGGAAAATATGCGCTATACGTTCAACGAGAAAGAGCAGAAAATCGAGGAAGAGCAACTCGGCACGTTCATCCAGTTTCCACTCCGTCTTGCGTGGGCTATCACCGTACATAAAAGTCAGGGACTGACATTCCGCCAGGTGAAGATAGACTTCTCTGGAGGCGGTGCCTTTGCTGGTGGTCAGACTTATGTGGCATTGAGCCGCTGTACATCGCTGGAGGGTATCACCCTGACAGAACCCATCCGTCAGCGTGACATCTTCGTCAGGGCTGAGGTCGTCAACTTTGCCCGCCGCTATAACAACGGACAACTGATTCAGCAGGCAATGTATGAGAGTAAGGCTGATCGGGAATACCATGATGCCGTAGAGGCTTTCAACCGTCAGGACTTTGACGCCTGCCTGCAACATTTCTTCTTGGCGATACATAGCCGTTACGACATTGAGAAGCCTGTTGCCAAACGACTGATTCGCAGAAAGTTAAGCATTATCACTCAACTACAGCAAGAAGTCCGCGAGATGCAGGAAAAGATGAGGCAAAAGGAAGAAACGCTGAAACGGCTGGCTGTGGAATATGTCATACTTGGCAAGGAATGTGAGAAGGAACATATGAACGAGGCTGCCATCCGAAACTACGAAAAGGCACTGGAGCTCTATCCCGATGCGCTGGATGCCAAACGAAGGATCAAAAAACTGAAAAAGAAATAAGATATGATTAGTTTTCCCATTGCAAAAGTCAACCTCGGTCTGAACGTCGTAGCGCGCAGACCAGACGGTTATCATAACCTGCAGACGGTGTTCTATCCTGTACCTATTAAGGATGGCCTGGAGATTTATCCGATGGCACAAGACTTCCCGTCAGAGGTCGACTGTGACATCAAGGTGACGAATATCCACGTGGAGGGTGACGAGCAGCGTAACCTGGTGGTGAGAGCCTATAACCTGTTGAAACAGGACTTCCCTGCCCTGCCCCGTCTGCATGCCCATCTGTACAAGGGAATTCCCACACAGGCTGGTATGGGAGGTGGTTCCAGTGATGCATCAGCGATGTTACTGTTGCTGGACGAACAGTTTAACCTGGGACTTACAGAACAGCAGCTCATCAACTATGCGGCGAAGCTGGGAGCCGACTGTCCTTTCTTCATCATGAACCGTCCTGCCTATGCCGAGGGCATCGGAGAACGACTGACTCCCATTAACCTCAGCTTGAAGGGCTGGTATATGGCTGTGGTACGTCCAGACATACCTGTTCCCACCAAGGAGGCTTTTGCACGCATCACACCGCAGATGCCGCAGAAATGCTGCAAGGAGATTGTCATGCAACCCATTGAGACTTGGAAAGACGAATTGGTGAATGATTTCGAAGCCAGTGTGTTTGCCGTTCATCCAGAACTTGCTGACATCAAAGTGCAACTCTATCAACTGGGAGCCGTCTATGCCGCCATGAGTGGAAGTGGAAGTGCGCTTTTCGGATTATTCAAGGAACCGGTTGATATCGAGAAAAGTTTCCCTGATATGTTTACGGTTTGTCTGAAGCTATAGCATAAAAAAAAGAATTGATTGTCTCACGACAATCAATCTTTCATTAACCTTAATAATCTAATACCATGAAAAACACATTGCAAATATAAGAAATAAATTTCATTTTCACAAGTGCTGTTATAACAATTAATACGAAATTTAATACATTTTAAGTACTTAGGGCTTCCATTCAACGAATTTTAACCAAGGAAGCGTTTTTTTCTGCTCTTCATTGGCAATGGCATCCAAGAGGTTGGCTTGGCGAAGTGACAGTCCCACGGAAGGAGTTTCGACAAATTCGGCAGTATAAGGTTCAGTGGGAAGACTCAAATGGGCTGACGCATCAATGGGATTCCACTTCACAGTGTATAGTGCGATCTTACTCTCTGGGGCATCATTGCCATAGGTGGTAATCATACAGACCACCTGCTGGCAACTGTCTACAGCCTCAGTAACAGGAAACAGTCGCATCTCCATATGAAGAGAACGACTAACCTGCAGCACCAGCAAATCATCCGTGAGCGTCAGCATTTCACTTTTGCCACCCAGCGAGTTCTGTACCCCTGCCTTCATCTTCGAATCCATGAAATCCAGGAAGTCGAGCCGATTATTTGATGTCAGATACGGTAACAGACTATCGGGCATCTGCAGGAAGACATCCCGTATCTTCTGCTGTGCCTCACAGGGAGACATCAGCGAAGACAACAGGGTGCATATGATCAAAAGTTTCCTCATATATCTTTATAGATTAGCCACGTCCAGGACGGAGGTCTTTCACTCTGACGGCCTTACCCTCGCTGACAGGCAGAGAGCCCTTCTTCACGAGTTTCACCCGTGGAGTCAGTAGGATCTCATCCTTCAGGGAGCGCTGGATATCCTTTGTCATCTTCTGAAGCTCAGGATATACATCGGTTGTCAGTCCGTCGAGTTCCACCTCTACCGTCATGATGTCGTTATCGTCCTCAGTATCGAGTGTGATGAGGTAATTGCTGCCCAAACCAGGATACTGTACAAGGATTTTCTCAACCTGCATGGGGAATACGTTGACACCCTTGATGATAAACATATCGTCAGTACGTCCCTTGATGCGGTCTATACGGCGATGGGTACGTCCACAAGGACACTCACCTGGGATAATACGTGTCAGGTCACGGGTACGGTAACGCAGAATGGGCATCATGGTACGGTCGAGCGTGGTGAGAATCATCTCGCCAATCTCTCCATCGGGTACTGGTTCCAGCGTATCAGGATCGACAATCTCCAGGATATAGTTATCCTCCCAGAGATGCATACCATTCTGTTCCAGACATTCGAAAGCCACACCAGGTCCGTTCATCTCCGTCATACCGAACGAGTTATAGGCCTTGACACCTAACAGACGTTCAATGCGGCGACGCTGCTCCTCCGTATGGGGCTCGGCACCGATGAAAAGTGTACGCAACTTGGTGGAACGGGGATCTACGCCCTCATCCTGGAAAACCTCTGCCAATCGGATGGCATAGGAAGGAATGGCATGCAGACAGGTGGTACCAAAGTCTTTGATAAACATGATCTGACGCTTGGAGTTACCAGCAGCGGCAGGAACAGTGGTTGCACCTAACTTCTCTGCGCCATACTGGAAGCCCAGTCCACCAGTGAACATACCATAGCCTGATGAGTTCTGGAACACATCGGTGTCACGACAGCCTACCATATACATATCACGGGCTATCATATTTGCCCATGAGTCGATGTCATGACGGGAATAGGTCACAACGGTAGGATGACCTGTCGTACCACTGGTAGAGTGGATACGGATAGCATCTTTCAGGTCACCGCCCACGAGTCCAAAGGGATAGTTATCACGCAGGTCCTGTTTGGTAGTAAACGGAATCTTACGGATATCGGCGATAGTTTGAATACTGTCGGGAGTAATGCCTAAGTCACCTAAGCGTTTCTTATAGAACGGTGATTTCAGACTGATTTCAATCGACTTACGTAGTTTCTTCACTTGCAATGCCTCCAGTTCCTCGCGGGGCATTGTCTCCAATTCTGGTTGCCAATACTGATTATTCATATCTGTTAGTTTTTTATAGTTTCAATATATGATCATAAGTAAGCGGCAGTTGCTTGCCGATACTTGTTACGATTACACCGCACTGGGTCTTCTGCTTCATTTCCTCCACTATCTCGGCCATCAGTTGTGCATTGGTATCGTCAAGATGTGAGATAGGTTCGTCAACCACCAGGAAGTCAAATGGCTGTACAAGACTACGGATAAAGGCGACACGTTGCTGCTGTCCCTGAGAGAGGATTCCTGCCTTGACCTTTAACTTCTCGGAAATACCCATCCGTTCGAACCACTGTTCAATGGTCGGACGGTCTATCCGTTGGGTAAGACGGTTTTTAATCTCCACATTCTCCCAAGCCGTCAACTCAGGAAACAGTCGCATCTCCTGGAAGAGCATGCTGATATGTTGCTGGCGGATATCGACCCATCGGGAAACGGAGAGTCTGCTTATATCCTCGTCATCGAAGAGAATCTGACCTGTATAGTCGTGGCGATAGCCCAACAGATAGCTGCAGAACGTGCTCTTGCCCATTCCACTCTCCGCCTCGACGAGATACGTGTTTCCTTTTACAAAACTCGTCTCAGTCTTCCATACATCGGAAGTAAGGTCGTCGCGCTGGGCAAAGACCTGAGGCAATACTTGATGTAGGGTGATCTGTTGCATACCTTATTATATATATTTACTAAGTTGTGACATCATGACTGCCGACAGGCCAGCAGTCTCTGTACGCAGGCGGCTGTTCCCCAAATGGATAGACTGCCAGCCTTGATTAACGGCCTCCCGCACCTCATCAATGGAGAAATCGCCCTCAGGACCTATCAGGATTGTCACATCGTCAGATGGTTTTACCTGATGCAGTTCGTCGAACAGGTAGGTACGTTCCACCTCGCGATAGCAATGGGCAATGAACTTGGCTCCCTCTCTGGAAGCGGAAATAAAGTCTACGAAAGGAGTCATCTCATGAAGCACAGTCTTCCAAGCCTTGCGACTCTGTTTCATAGCAGAAACGACAATCTTGTCAAGGCGAGAGGTCTTGATGACCCTGCGTTCAGAAAACTTACAGTCGAGGAAGGTGATTTCATCGACCCCTATCTCTACGGCTTTCTCCACCATCCATTCCATGCGGTCCATCAGTTTCGTGGGAGCAATGGCAAGATGAATATGTCCCTGCCAGGGACGTTCCTGAGGAAGCGCCTCTTGTATGTCATACATACAATGATGATTCGAAGCTACTGTTACTACAGCACGATAGAATACTCCCAGTCCGTCCATCAGCATCATCTCATCACCAGCCGTCAGACGAAGGACCCTCACGGCGTGTGAAGCCTCGTCTGCAGGCAACTCATGAACATGTGCCGCATCAGGAACATAGAAATATCTTGCTTCTTTCATCTTGTATTATACCATCACTTCTTCTTTCTTGGGACGGAATATAAGCGCAAACGTTATGGCTACTACCAAAGCGTAAGTGGCAAAGATAAACCAACAACTGATCCACTCTACATTTCCATTTTCGGCTGTGTGTCCCGTGACAATTGCCTGAGCAGCAAAAGAGCCGACTGTTGCACCAATACCGTTTGTCATGAGCATAAAAAGACCTTGTGCACTGGAACGAATAGTGGGATCTGTCACCTTATCGACAAATAAAGAACCGCTGATATTAAAGAAATCGAAAGCCACCCCATAGACAATCATGGAAAGGATAAACATCCAGACGCCACTGCCCGGATCTCCCATTCCCAATAGTCCGAAGCGGAAGACCCATGCGAACATAGCTATCAGCATCACATTCTTAATACCATAACGCTTCATGAAGAAAGGTATCAGCAGGATACAAAATGTCTCACTAATCTGCGAAATGGAATACAGCACAACAGGAAATTTCACACCAAAAGAGTCGGCATATTCGGGAATCACCTTGAAATGGTCGATAAACGGAGTCGCAAAACCGTTGGTAATCTGAAGACTGACTCCCAGCAACATCGAGAAGATAAAGAATATCGCCATTTTCTTCTGCTTGAAGAGCGAGAAAGCTTGCAGTCCGAAGGCTTCGACAAATGATTTCTTCTCACCACCCTTGCTAATAGGACAATGGGGTAATGTAAAGGTATACAGGAACAAAAGCACGCTCAGTAGTCCACTCATCAGGAACTGGTTCTGGTTCTGTTCAAAATTAAGGACATCAGCCAACCACATCATTGCGACAAAGCCCACCGTACCAAACACACGAATGGGAGGAAACGCCTTCACGGTATCCATTCCTGCTGTTGTAAGAGCATTATAGGCTACGGAATTCGACAATGCAAGTGTTGGCATATAAAAGGCTATGCTCAATGAATAGAGACCAAATAAAATACCGAACTCTGCCTGACTGCCTTGCTGGGAACCATACCATGCGGCAAGAATCATAAACGCACCGGCTAACAGATGACAGTAGCCTAATAATCGTTGTGCAGGAATCCATCTGTCGGCAACAATACCCATTAATGCCGGCATAAAGAGAGAGACGATACCTTGCATGGCAAAGAATGAACCAATATGACCACTCATTCCTATCTTACTCAGATAAATACCCATACAGGTCAGATATGCTCCCCATACGGCGAACTCCAAGAAGTTCATGATAGCTAAGCGTACTTTCAAATTCATAGTTCTCAGTATTTATAGAATTGGTTTGTCATTGTCATATAGAACAAGCTCCCCCTGCTCATTTTTTATTAAGTTTAAGCGACTGCTTGTCCACTCGGTTGCCGGGAGCTCTTCTATCAATGGGTAATACTCTTTTACCTTCCCGTTCACGATCTCCACTACGTACTGTGTCAGTATTACTCCTTGGGGTGTCAGGAGTTCCGGGCAGGCTATCCGCCTTAACTTCTTCACGGGTCTCTTGTTTGTCATTTTGTGTCTTCTGATGGAAACGGATTAGTTGTATCTGACTAATGAACAACATCTTACGGGCCTCTTTGTCGCGATCGCTATTGTTCAGATAGATGAATCCCTTGAGTTCTTTCAATTTACCTTCACGGTTCTGCGGAATACGAATCTGTGTCTGACCATCTATAGAGATATGACTAACGGACTGGGTTATACTGTCCCCCTCGTATTTGGCTACCAGACAGACAGTAGCATCTCTGGTACCACTTTGATAAAGGAAGTTAGTCATAAATTGGAACATAAAGGTATCTCCTTTATAATAAGAGGTGTCTGCTTGAACAGAGATGTCATAACGGTTCATCGTAGGAAGAGGCATCAACAACAAATCGGTCTCGTTCTGCCAGACATTTGCCGTATCACCTGTGGTACTATAAACAGAATATTTGTTGATATCACCCACAGAGGCACCTAAGGCTTTTGCCTCGTCATTCAACCGTTCCTTGACATCATCGTAGATCTTCTTCAAATGATCTGCATGAGAATAATAGTACACCAAGGAAGAGTCGAAAACGGCTTCCGTCACATCGTATTTCTTCAGGACGGCCAGGAAATAGGCGTTTTTCCTGAAATTCTCCTCATCAGCGTCTCTTGAACGTGCCTCACTCGCCATAGCCTTTGCCACATGATAGTCGTAGAGGATGTCCTCCAGTTCTCCAGGTTGGATATACTCAGAAGGTACTGAAGGTGTACAGCCTATCATAGCTATCACGAGTAAGACGATGGCAAGACTATTCCTCATGGGACTTCGTTTCGTTCTTCAAAGATATTTCACTAATCTCTTTACGGTAGAAAAGAATCAATAGAATGACACCTACGGAGATGGCTGAGTCCGCAAAATTGAATACTGGGCTGAAGAATACAAACTGATTGCCTCCTACCATTGGTAACCAGTCGGGCCACGTCGTCACAATCAATGGGAAGTAGAACATATCCACGACCTTACCCATCAAGAATGGGGCATATCCTGTTCCAAAAGGTACAAAATAGGAGTTGTAGAATTCCGAGGAGGCATTGAATACCAGTCCATAAAACATGGAATCAAAGATGTTACCGGCAGCCCCTGCCATAATCATAGAGAGACAGACGATATAGCCCCAACGGACCTTTTTCTTCACCTGCTGAGAAATGTAATAACCCAATATGGTGATAGCGACAATACGGAAAAGGGAGAGAACCACCTTGGATCCTATTTCCATTCCATATGCCATACCATTGTTTTCGATAAAGACAATCTTAAACCACGAGAAGATCTCGATTTGTTCGTGAAGCGTCATATGCGTCTTCACCCAAATCTTAATCATTTGGTCGACAATGAGGATGGCTATTACGATTGCAACAGCCATCCACCTGCGTTTTAAGATGCTATTATCTTTCATTTACTTGTTGCCAGCCATCTTCGACTCCACACTCAATGTAGCGTGGGGAACGGCACGCAGACGTTCTTTGGGTATCAGTTTTCCTGTGATACGGTCGATGCCATAGGTTTTGTTCTCGATACGTACCAAGGCTGCCTTCAATCCCTGGATGAATTTCTGCTGACGAGAAGCCATCTGAATAAGTTCCTCTTTCGACTGAGTGACACTACCCTCCTCCAATGCCTTGTAGGTGGGAGAGGTATCATCCACATCATTAGAGTCCTTGTTCATCAGGACATTCATCATCTGGTCGTAGTCGCGTTTAGCAAGTGCCAGCTTTTCATTGATAATCTGACGGAACTCTTCTAATTCTTCGTCAGTGTAACGAGTCTTTTCTGCCATAATTATTAGATTTTTGTTATTTGAATATTCAGTTTAAAGTCGTCGAATTCCACTGCCTGACCATCGTTATCCTCCAGTTTCAAGTCGTCGGCTAGTACCTGACGGGCAATATAATCGCCAAAGGCCTCGACAGCCTTTGTGGATGCTTCGTTGGGCTCGATGCTCACGCGGATGTGGTCTGTAATTTCCAGTCCACTCTTCTTACGCATATTCTGGATGCGGTTCACCAGCGTGCGGGCCATACCCTCGGCACGCAGCTCATCGGTCAGGGTGATATCGAGGGCTACCGTCAGGTTGCCGTCGTTGCCTACCAGCCAGCCAGGGATGTCCTCGCTGATGATCTCTACGTCCTCAGCCAGAATTTCATAGCTACCCAGCTGCAACTTGCCGTTGGTCTCCAGTTCTGCAATCTGCTCCTGTGTCATCTCAGCAACAGCAGCAGCTACGGCTTTCATGTCCTTGCCGAACTTCTTACCCATTGTGCGGAAGTTACACTTCACCTTCTTCACCAGAATGCCGGCACCCTCCACGAATTTCACATCCTTGACGTTTACCTCCTGCAAGAAGATATTCTTCACTGTCTCAATGGCCTCGCGCTGAGCCTGGTCAACGGGAGGAATCATCAGTGTCTGCAGAGGCTGCTTCACGGCAATGCCTTCCTTCTTACGCAATGACAGCACGATGGTGGTAATGCGCTGAGCAATATCCATACGCTCTTCAAGGTCTTTATTGACGAGAGTGGCGTTGAATTCGGGGAATTTATCCAGATGAACGCTATCCAAAGCGCCACCGAGGTCCTTATACAACTGGTCGGCAAAGAACGGAGCGAACGGAGCCAACAGCTTGGCAACGGTCATCAGACACTCGTACAAGGTCTGATAGGCAGCCAACTTATCGTTGTCCATCTCCTTGCCCCAGAAGCGTTTCTTGTTCAGACGAACGTACCAGTTAGAGAGGTCTTCGTCGACAAAAACATCGATGAGTCGTCCGGCACGTGTGGGATCATAGCCGTCCATCTCCTGCTGAACGCCCTGAACCAGCGAGTTCAGACAAGAGAGGATCCAACGGTCAAACTCAGGACGCTCGCTAACGGGAATCTGTGGTGTCTGCGGGTCAAAGCCATCGACGTTGGCATACATCGCAAAGAGCGAATATGTATTATATAAGGTACCAAAGAACTTACGACTGATTTCAGCGACGCCCTCTGGGTCGAACTTCAGGTTGTCCCAAGGCTCGCTGTTGGTCATCATATACAGGCGCACGGCATCAGAACCGTACTTGTCAATCATTTCGAACGGATTCACCACGTTACCCACATGCTTCGACATCTTGTTGCCCTTGGCATCGAGCACAAGACCTGAAGAGATAACGTTCTTGAAGGCAACGCTATCGAAAATCATCGTAGCAATGGCGTGCAAAGTAAAGAACCAACCACGCGTCTGGTCTACCCCCTCATTAATGAAATCGCAAGGGAAGGCGATGTTCTTGTCGATGAGTTCGGCATTTTCGAACGGATAGTGAACCTGTGCATAAGGCATCGAACCAGAATCGAACCAAACGTCAATTAGGTCAGTCTCGCGCTTCATGGGCTTACCACTCTCGCTGACCAGTACGATATAGTCCACATACGGACGGTGCAAATCAATCTTGTCGTAGTTCTCCTTTGACATGTCGCCAGGCACAAAGCCCTGGTCTTTCAGCAGATTGCTCTTCATGAAGCCAGCAGCTACAGCCTTCTCCATCTCGTTATACAGCTCTTCAACGCTACCGATGCAGATTTCCTCGCCGTCCTCTGAGCGCCAGATAGGCAGCGGAGTTCCCCAGAAGCGCGAACGCGAGAGGTTCCAGTCGTTCAGGTTCTCCAGCCAGTTGCCAAAGCGACCCGTACCTGTTGACTCAGGCTGCCAATTGATGGTCTTGTTGAGCTCAGACATGCGCTCCTTGCAGGCTGACGACTTGATAAACCAGCTGTCTAACGGATAGTACAACACAGGCTTGTCGGTACGCCAGCAGTGAGGATAGTTGTGGACGTGCTTCTCAATCTTAAACACTTTGTTCTGAGCCTTCAGATCCATGCAGATAGAGATATCCAGCGTCTCGTCCTTGTCGGTCAGCGTATCGTCGTAGGCGTTCTTGACGTAACGGCCTGCAAATTTGTTCCATTCTTCGACGTTTACGTAGTTCTTGACAAACTCTGGGTCAAGGTCTTCAATGACGAAATACTTACCCTGCAGGTCAACAACAGGACGCTCCTGCCCCTTTTTGTCAATCAGCACAATCGGACAGATACCGGCTTTCTTGGCTACGAAGGCGTCGTCAGCACCGAAGTTGGGAGCGATATGTACGATACCGGCACCATCCTCAGTAGTTACGTAGTCGCCGGGAATCACCTTGAAGGCGTCGCCCATGGGCTTGATGGCGGGCATCAGCTGTTCATATTCCATACCTACAAGGTCGGTACCTTTATAGCGGGCCACAATACGATAAGGAATCAGCTTGTCGCCACGTTCGAACTTAGGCAGTTCACCACCATCGGTGATAGCACCCTCAGCGGGCAGATAGGCATTCAGACGAGCCTCGGCCAGCACCAACGTTACCTTGTCGGCAGTATAGGGATTATAGGTCTGCACAGCTACGTAGTCAATCTTCGGACCTACGCAGAGGGCTGAGTTGGCAGCCAGTGTCCATGGTGTCGTCGTCCAAGCCAAGAAGTAAGGTGTACCCCACTGAGCCATCTCGGGCTTCGGATTCTTCATCTTAAACTGAGCGGTACATGTGGTATCCTTCACGTCGCGGTAGCATCCGGGTTGGTTCAATTCATGACTTGAAAGTCCCGTTCCTGCAGCTGGTGAGTATGGCTGGATGGTGTAGCCCTTGTATAGCAGACCTTTCTTGTAGAACTGCTTCAGCAGCCACCACAGCGTCTCGATATATTTGTTGTCGTAGGTGATGTAGGGATTGTCAAGGTCAACGAAGTAACCCATCTTCTCCGTCAGGTCACGCCACTCCTGGGTGTACATCATCACATTCTCACGACACTTCTTGTTATAGTCCTCTGTAGAGATATACTTGTCGCTCTCCTTGTTGTCAATATCAGCCTTGGTAATGCCCAACTCCTTCTCGACGCCCAGCTCTACGGGCAGTCCGTGGGTATCCCAACCAGCCTTACGCTTGACCTGAAATCCCTTCATGGTCTTATAGCGGTTAAAGGTGTCCTTGATGCTGCGCGCCAGCACGTGATGGATTCCGGGGTGACCATTGGCCGATGGAGGACCCTCGAAGAATACAAACTGCGGACAACCCTCCCGCTCCGTCACGGAGCGCCAGAAGACATTTTTCTCCTTCCACATCTGCAGCACGTCATTGTTCGTCTGCGTCAAATTCAAGCCGTTGTGTTCGGCGAATCTTTTTCCCATAATATATTATAATTTTACCTTTTTCTTATTTTAGTGTGCAAAGGTACGAATAAGTGAGCAAAAAACCAAGAGAATCTTGATTTCTTTTAATTTATTTATAATGAATCTCCACAACCTCTGTTGTAAATTCATCAACCCGGCAAAGGTTATTGACACGGATACCAACCAACCAGACAATGATGCCTTTGGCATCCACAACCACCAACTGGCGGCGTTTTTCAAAAAGCGTCATCTTGCGATCGGTCATGATATCGCTTATCAGTCTGTGTCCATCCATGCCATAGGGAATCATTTTGTCACCCTCTTCCACTCGGCGGATAGTTAATGGAAAGTGTACCTTTCCTGCATCCAAAGTGGCAAGGAACGGATCTTTGGATACATATACCGATTTCTTTTTAACGCTAACCTTTTTCCCATCATCCAAAAGATAGGTACCTTCCTCTGGAATACGTAATGGCCTGAAAGATTTCAATGAGGGTTCGACAAGATAGGCATCACGTTCTTTCAAAACATCATAACCTTGGACGGACGTTATCACTCTACCCGTTTCTGCCTTCATGATTTGGCGAACTTGGCTTCCGTTAAAACCATAGCCTTTAAGCCATTCGAATAATACATATTCACTTGAGCCGGTATTATCTAACGTATTGAAATCAATTCGTTTAACATCTTTATAAGGACCAACTATCCCATCTAACATTTTTTGTGCCTCTGTTAGATTTTCTGCAGTGTGTTGGATGTTTTCATAGATGGCAGGATTGAGTTCTTGTAATAGTGGTAGCACCTGCAGACGAACTTTGTTTCGCTGTACATCAGCCACCAGATTGGTAGAGTCTGTCACATACGATTGTCCTTTCCCTGTCAGATAGGTTTCGATTTCCTTTTTCGACAAACAGAGCAATGGACGTAGAATATAGCCATTTCTGGGTTGGATTCCCGTCAAACCTCGTAATCCAGTACCTCTTATTAAGTTTAGTAATACTGTTTCCACGGAGTCATCGCGGTGATGTGCCACACAGACACCTGCAGCATCAAGGTCTTTCCTTAACTGTTCGAAATAATGATATCTGAGTTCTCTGGCTGCCATTTCAACGCTAACCTTATGCGTTTCAGCATAAGTCTTTGTGTCGAAATGAATACGGTGGAATGGGATGTTTTTCTGTTGGCAGAGAGATTCGCAGAACTGTTCATCACGATCAGACTCCGACCCTCGTAGGTGAAAATTGCAATGGGCCGCATGAACTTTATAGCCCATTTCATCGAGTAAAAGAAGTAAAGCTACGCTATCGGCGCCTCCACTAAGAGCAACGATATATAAATCACTGCTGTTCAGTAGATTATTCTTTGAAATATAATCCTTTACTTTATTCAACATACAGTACCAATCCCTTGAGGTATTCACCTTCTGGATGATAGATATTAATAGGATGATCGGCAGGCTGGTGCAACTGATGCAGGATGCGAACCTTCCGCTTGGCGAGTGCCGCTGCCGTAAATACCGCATTACGGAAATGATCCTTCGTGACTACTTGCGAACAAGAGAACGTAAAGAGGATGCCACCCTTCTCAATCTTCTCGAAAGCTTTCTGATTCAGGCGGGTGTAGCCCTTCAATGCATTATGCAAGGCACCACGATGCTTGGCGAAGGCAGGAGGATCGAGAATGATGAGATTGTAAGAGGTAAGAAGTGAGAGGTGAGAGGTAAGAGGAATGTTCTCTAGGAACTTAAAAGCGTCCTCGCAAAAGGCCTCATGACGAGGGTCTCCAGGGAAATTAAGCTCTACGTTTTGCTTGGTCAGCTCGATGGCTTTTGCAGAACTGTCGACAGAATGTACCAAATCCGCCCCACCTCGCATCGCATAGAAAGAGAATCCGCCAGTATAACAGAACATATTCAGCACCCGTTTCCCTTTGGCATACTGTTCCAGTAGTGAACGGTTTTCCCTTTGGTCTACGAAGAAGCCCGTCTTTTGTCCTCGGAGCCAGTCGACGCGGAATTTCAAGCCATTCTCCATAGCAATGTTATCGTCGCTACCGCCATAAAGGAACCCATTCATATCATCGGCTGTCATGAAGGGAAGTGTCGTCTCACTCTTATAATAAATATGTTCTATCCGCGATTTCATCACATCTGCCAATACCTCGGCTATTTTCTTACGCATCAGATGCATACCGATGGAATGGGCTTGCATCACAGCAGTTTTGCCATACACGTCGATAATCAGACCAGGCAGGTGGTCTCCCTCGCCATGAACCAATCGATAAGAATCCGAATACTCCGAACTATCTGAAACGAGTCCGATAGCCTGACGCATCTGAAGGGCAGACTGCAGACGAGAACGCCAATAGTTATCGTCTATGGCAACATCAGAGAAAGTCAGTACACGAACGGCTATCGACCCCTGCTGATAATGTCCTATAGCGATAAAATCGCCATTATTATTGACCACACGTACCAAGTCACCTTCTTCGACGCCTTCCTCTATCTGTTGGATGGCACCAGAGAATATCCACGGGTGAAAGCGCTTCAGACTTTCATCCTTTCCCCTCTTCAACCGTATCTGTCTGTACATCATTCTCCACTTTTATCAATTCATAATCACCAGTCTGCTCAAGACGCATCAGTTCCTCGTATAGTAAAATGCAAGTCCAGGCATCTGTAGCCGCATAGATTTTCTGTTTTTCACTCAGCACATCTGCCTCCCAGTTAGACAACTGGTCTCGCTTACTGATACGCTGACCAAAGAAATTGGCGAAGAGCTTCTGCAGGCTCATGTCCTCCACCCCGATTTCTCTTGCTTTATCTTGTAAGTCAATAAAATTGCCACGTTCAAAGGAACTACGTTTACCCAGCATCATGAGATCATCATGCAAGGAAAGACCTATTTTGGGAACAGTCGTATCCTCCAACAGTTTAATCACAGATGCAGGCATCCCTATCAGGTTCAGTCGGAACAGGAAACATACATCATGACTGGCTACCTGCAGGAGCGCCACTTGGTTGACATGTCCTTTCTTGAAAGACGGACGTGTCTCTGTATCGATTCCGAGAATCGGTTGGGCCAACAGGTATTTCACTGCCTTATCCGCCTCTTCCTTCGTAATGACCACTACGATACGACCTTCAAAGACCACTCTTGGCAAAGTTCCTATTTTCGTCTTATCGTATTTGCTATATATCGTCTTTTTCATCAAACTTTTGTTTTCAAGGTGCAAAAATACAAAAAAATTCACGATTTTATGGCGAATTGTGAGATTTTTCAATTACTTTTGCACATTATTTATAAAAATATGGCAAGGAAAAAGAAAACAGAAACGGCCTCTTCGTTTAAGGAGGCATTAGGTATTGACAAGATATTCCACAATGAGCGCCTGAACTTCTTTCTGGGTTTTCTGCTCATGTTTATAGCAGGTTATCTTATCTGGTCGTTTATCTCCTATTTTACCACAGGAGCTACTGACCAGAGTATGATTGAGGCACCTCGTGAGGGTGAAATCATGAACCAGAATGGTGAATTCCAGAATGCCTGTGGCTCGTTGGGAGCCTACAGTGCATGGTTCTTCATCAAACGCTGTTTCGGTTTTCCCGCTTTCCTGATTCCTGTCTTTATCCTCCTGCTCTCTGTCAATCTGATGAGAGCTTATAAGGTCAATCTGATCAAATGGTTCATGACCCTTGCCCTTGTCATGATATGGGCTTCCGTCACCTTTGCCAAATTCTTGAGTCCATTCTTCTCTGAATCACATTTCAATCCTGGAGGAGATCACGGACAGTCTATCAGCGATATAATACAAGGACTATTGGGCGCACCAGGACTAACCTTCCTGCTGGCTGTTACGGCTATTGCCTTCCTGGTCTATCTCAGTGCAGAGACGGTATTCTTTATCCGCAAGCTATTCAATCCTTTGCGTTACTTGAAGAAGATACCGATGGAGATTCATATCGGCAGGAGTGATAATACGGAGGATGAAAAGCCTGAGATTGAGACGGTAGAGGATCCTGTAGTCTTTGACGACCCTGTAGAACAAGTGGTGGAGTTTGACAACGAGAACGATAAGACAGAGGAACTGCCACCAGTTATCGTGAAGAGCGAAACCGTAATGGCTGCCGACATCATGCCCGTTGGCGATGAGACGGGTGTCGAAATGACTGTTGATACAGGTATGAAGGAAGAGGCTGCCGACGGTAAGGACCTGGTAGGCGATTATGGTGATATCACCACGCCCTACGATCCCAAGCGCGATTTGGAGAACTACCACTATCCCACCCTCGACCTGTTGAAGAAATACGATAATGACGGTAAACCGTATATTGATATGGCAGAGCAGACTGCCAATAAAAACCGTATTGTCGACGTCCTCCGCAACTTCGGTGTGGAGATTAGTAGCATCAAGGCAACGGTAGGTCCGACGATTACCCTTTACGAGATCACCCCTGCTCCTGGTGTCCGCATTTCCCGTATCCGCAACCTGGAGGATGATATTGCCTTGAGTCTCTCTGCTCTGGGTATCCGTATCATCGCCCCCATACCCGGTAAGGGAACTATCGGTATTGAGGTTCCGAATGCCAAACCCACCACCGTCTCGATGGAATCGATTCTGAATTCCAAGAAATTCCAGGAAACGACGATGGATCTGCCTTGTGCCGTCGGTAAGACCATTACCAATGAAGTCTTTATGTTCGACCTCGCCAAAGCTCCCCACCTGCTTGTCGCTGGTGCTACTGGTCAGGGTAAATCAGTCGGCTTGAACGCCATCATTACCTCATTATTATATAAGAAACACCCTGCTGAGTTGAAGATTGTCCTTGTCGACCCGAAGAAGGTAGAGTTCAGTGTCTATTCTTCCATCGACAAACACTTCCTGGCAAAGGTGCCTGATGAGGAGGCAGATCCTATTATCACTGATGTTACGAAGGTTGTCCGCACCTTGAATTCTCTCTGTAAGGAGATGGACACCCGTTACGACCTGTTGAAGATGGCACAGGCCCGAAACATCAAGGAATACAACAAGAAGTTCATCGATCGCCAGTTGAATCCTAACAACGGACATCGTTACATGCCGTATATCGTGGTGGTTATCGATGAGTTTGGCGATCTGATTATGACAGCAGGTAAGGAAGTGGAGCTGCCTATCGCACGTATCGCCCAGCTGGCACGTGCCGTCGGCATCCACATGATTATCGCCACCCAGCGTCCTACCACGAACATCATCACGGGTACCATCAAGGCTAACTTCCCAAGTCGTATTGCTTTCCGCGTGGGTGCTATGATCGACTCCCGTACAATCTTGGACCGTCCGGGTGCCCAACAGCTGATTGGACGTGGTGATATGCTCTATCTGAATGGCGGCGAGCCCGTCCGCGTACAATGTGCCTTTGTCGATACTCCTGAGGTAGAGCGCATCAACCAGTTCATTGCCCAGCAGCAGGGCTATCTCTCAGCCTTCGAATTGCCTGAGCCTGATATGCCGGATGACGATATGGGCGAGGCTGCCGATGTGGACATGCAGCATCTCGACCCGATGTTCGAGGATGCCGCCCGCCTGATTGTCGTCAACCAGAGTGGCTCCACCAGTCTTATTCAGCGTAAGTTCGCCATTGGCTACAACCGTGCCGGCCGCCTGATGGACCAGTTGGAGAAGGCAGGTGTCGTTGGTGCCGCCCACGGCTCAAAGCCTCGTGAAGTATTGATTCAGGATGAGAACAGTTTAGAGAACCTGTTGACACAATGGAGAAGATAAGACTCATGATATTCGGATTGCTGTTCTTGGTGACAGCATCCTACGGACAGACAGCGACGAAAATCCTCGATAAGACGGCAGCTGTCGTCTCTAACAAGGCGGGTGTCACCGCCTCCTTTACCATCAGCAGCAAGCAGTATGGTAATTCGACGGGTACTATCTCCGTCAAAGGCAGGAAGTTCTATGCCAACACCTCTGTTGGCGTAGTGTGGTTTGACGGCAAGACACAGTGGACCTACGTCAGGCAGAACGACGAGGTGAATGTCTGTAACCCTACCCAGGCTGACCTGCAGGCCATCAACCCCTACCATTTTATATATATGTATAAAAATGGTTATACCACGACGATGACCTCCAACGCCCAGAACTACGTCGTCACGCTAAAAGCCACCTCCCGGAAGAGCGGTGTTCAGGAAATGGTGATTACCATTGGCAAGCAGTCGTATGTGCCCTCCCAGATCAAGATGCTGCAGGGTAAGCAGTGGACCACCATCCTGGTGTCGGATTTCAAGAAGGCAAACCTGTCCGATGCCCTGTTCCGTTTCAACCCCAAGGCCTATCCCAACGCAGAAATCATAGACCTGAGATAAAAGTAAAAAGGTAAAAAGACATCATGAATAAGATACAACTGTTTTTCCTGCTGCGCAAGAACAAAAAGCTCAGCGAGAAGCGTAATGTCATGTTCGAGGCCAACCAGTACGGTAAGTTCTTTGCCTATCTGGGTCTGGCATTCTTCTTGGTTTATTTCGTTGCCATCGGAACGTTCCTCGGATGGGTGGCTGTCAAGGAAGATGAGTATCAGCTGATATTCTTTGTAGTCCCCTTCCTGCTCCTTTTCGATTTCTTCAGCCGTTTCGTCTCCCAGCAGACACCCGTCATGCTGGTCAAGCCTTATCTGCTGATGCCTTTCAGCAGATACACGGCAGTCGACTGCTTCCTGGTGTCTCAAGTGTTTGATTCCTACAACTTCATCTGGATGTCATTATTCCTGCCATATACCTTCATCTGCGTGTGTGGCAGTATGACGCTTCTGCAGGGACTGGTGATGCTCTTGCTGCTGCATCTGATTATCCTAGTCAACAGCCAGTGGTATCTGCTGGTCCGCACGTTAGTCAACCGCAGCATGTTCTGGTGGGCATTACCCGTCGTCGTTTATGGCGCTATCGTAGTGCCCTTCTTCCTGGTGTCAGACAAGTCAATAGAAAAGATCTTCGACCAAGTCTTCGATTTCATTGGCGAGCATGCCTTCTCCTGGCAGTCGTTCCTGCTCCTTCTCGTCCTTTTCACCATCCTCTTCCTGATTAACCGAAAACTGCAGATGCGGTTCATCTACGACGAGATATCTAAACACGAGAAAACCAAGCTGAAACACGTATCAGAGTTTGCTGCCCTCAACCGTTTCGGACAGATTGGCGAATACCTGAAACTGGAAATCAAGAGCACAATGCGCAACAAGGCCATCCGTACCCGTTTCATCCAGGGCGTTGTGATCATCACCATGCTCTCGCTGATGATAGCCTATACAGATGCATATACCGGAGGCTTTGCCCGTAATATGTGGTGCCTTTATTGCTTCGTGTTCTTCGGAGCCGTCAACCTCGTCAAGGTGATGGGACCCGAAGGCAACTACATCGACCTGCTGATGGTGCACGAAGAAAACATCCTCACCCTCCTTCGTGCCAAGTATTATTTCTACTGCGCCATCGTACTGTTGCCCTTCCTGTTGCTGTTGCCCCCTATCATCTCAGGCAAGTTCTCCATCCTGATGATACTGGCCTACCTGCTGATCACCACAGGACCGGAATACTGCCTGCTCTTCCAACTGGCTATCTGGAACAAGCAGACATTGCCCTTGAACGAAAAGATTACTGGCAAGAACCAGTTTGAGAACAAACTCCAGCTGATTATCGAACTCATCGTATTCTTCGTTCCCGTCGTCCTGGTACTGATTCTTCAGGCACTCTTCAGCGATACCGTGGCCTATATCGTGATGATAGTCATCGGACTTGCCTTCACACTGGCGGAACCCTATTGGATGCGCAACATCTACCAGCGCATGATGCGTCACCGCTATGAGAATCTGGAAGGATTCCATAGTACAAGATAATGCATAATGCATAATTCATAATGCATAATTATGAAAACGATTCTCGTTCAAGTAGGCAAAACCGTCAATAAGCACTTCCTGGCTGGTATCAACGACTATGTGGAGCGCATCAATCACTATATGCCCTTTGAGGTCGTCACCATCCCCGAGCTCAAGAATGCCAAGAGTCTCAGCGAGGAACAGCAGAAAAAATCAGAGGGCGAACTGATTCTACGTCAGTTACAACCCTCCGATACCGTAGTTCTGTTAGATGAGCACGGACGCCAATTCCGCAGCATCGAGTTTGCCGACTGGCTGGAACAGAAGCGCAACACCGCCCGCCGCCTCGTCTTCGTCATTGGCGGACCCTACGGTTTCTCCCCAGCTGTCTATGCCCGTGCCAACGAACAGCTCAGCCTCTCCAAGATGACGTTCTCCCATCAGATGATACGCCTCACCTTCACCGAGCAAGTCTATCGCGCCTGCACCATCATCCGTGGTGAACCCTATCATCACGAATAAGAGCCAGCACTTGTCCAACAACCCTGCCTTATTGAGCAATAAGCAGCCTTTGCTGAGAAATAGTCGTGCCTTATTCCAAAATAACAATATTATCTTCCCTCATTTCTTCCTAAGCCTTTATTTTGGGTTAATCGCGATTTTCACCCTCACCCTTCACTCAAAAGCTTTGAAACCTCTTTGTGTAAAGGGATTGGAATGCGTGAGGGGTTGCACCAGCCCTTCACTCTCCCCTATCCCTTTGTACATCGGCATTTCAGGCCTCTTGAGTGAAGGGTGAGGGGAAATGTAGAGATTATCTGAATGAGTCGTAGGGATAGTCTCAATGAGTCATGCTAACAGATTTTTTAAGGCTTGAAAAAATGTGGCATTGTCCATTCTTGCGTCCCGTTGGTAGCAAGCGAGCAGAGCTCGAGCGGACCGTTGACCATCGAACTAGGAACATTGCTTTAGAAGTTAAATAGCTTCCAAAGTTGAGCGTTTAGCCTTCTTGTTTTATAGCGTTCCAATCTGGTATACTGCGGCGCTGACTATCCAGGCGACGATGGTGGTATAGACAGCGGCGAAGGCGGCCCAGCGCCAGGAACCCGTCTCGTGCTTGATAGCGACGATGGTGGCGATGCAGGGGAAATACAGCAGGACGAACAGCAGGTAGCAATATGCCACCAACGGGGTCAGCTCCTCTAGTCCGCCCAAGACGCCGATGGTAGAGGCTACAATCTCCTTAGCACCAACTCCGGCAATGAGCGAGACGTCCAACTGCCAGGTGAAACCTTGCGGCGTGAAGAGCGGCGCAATGGTCTGTCCCATCAGTCCAATGTATGACTGGTCCATCGACGGTGCCACTCCGGTAGGACCGAAGTAGCCCAGCGCCCATACAATAATGGATGCCACGAGGATGATGCCTCCCATCTTCTTCAGGTATTCCTTGCCTTTCTCCCAGGTGTGGCGCCCTATCGCCTTTGCCGTCGGCATGCGATAGGGAGGCAGCTCCATCACAAACGGGGTGTCCTCACCCTTGATAACGAACGTGGAGAAAATCTTGCTGACGATGACGGCAATGATGATGCCCACCACATAGAGCGACAGCATGACCCAAGAACGGTATTGATAAGAGAACATGGTCCCGATAATCATGATATAGATGGGCAGACGTGCCGAACAGGACATGAACGGCAGAATCATCATGGTGATAATCCTGGAGCGGCGACTCTCGATAGTACGTGTGGCCATCACCGCAGGCACGTTACAGCCGAAGCCCATAATCAGGGGGATGAACGACTTGCCGTGCAGTCCCATCTTATGCATCAGCTTGTCCATGATGAAAGCGGCACGCGCCATATAGCCGCTGTCTTCCATCAGGGAGATAAAGAAATACAATATTAGAATCTGGGGCAGGAAGACGATGACGGAGCCCACACCGCCAATGATACCGTCGACCAGCATCGAGCGTAGCGGTCCGTCAGACATCGTACTGCCTATCAACTCACCCAGCCATTCCACACCAGCTTCTATCCAGTCCATCGGATACTGTCCCAGCGAGAAAGTGGTTTGGAACATCACGAAGAGAATCAGGAAAAAGATGGGGAATCCAAAATATTTGTTCGACAGGACATCGTCGATGAAGTGCGTCATGCGGTAGGTGTCCTCCTTCGCTCCCTTGTGGAACTCAGCCTCTGTCAGCGCACCATGAATGAAACCGTACTTTGCATCCATGATGGCCGTCTCGGAGTCCTCCTTTATTTCTTCCTTCACACGCTCGGCAGCCATCACCTTCGCCTCGATAATCTCATCGGCATTCGGCAACTGCCGGATATAGCGCTCCACAGAGGAGTCGTTCTCCAGCAACTTGATGGCCAGATAACGGGTGGAATATAAGGGGCGCACTTCCTCATCCTCTTTCAGGTGCTCCTGGATATGGGCGATGCCTGCCTCCAGCTCATGACCGTGGGGGATATGGATATGACGCGCCAGCAGACTCTGGTCCTCATAGACGCTGATGACCTCGCGGAACAACTCCGGCACTCCCCTGCCCGACTTGAACGATGTGGGCACGAAAGGAACACCAAAGAGGGTTGAGAGCGTCTTGATATGCACGTAGTCGCCACGACGCTCAAACTCGTCGTACATATTCAGCGCACACACCATGCGGACGTTCATATCGACCAACTGCGTCGTCAGATAAAGGTTACGCTCTAGGTTCGAGGCATCGATGACATTGATGACGACATCAGGATGCTGCTTCATCAGGTGTTCACGGACATACAACTCCTCAGGACTGTAACACGACAAAGAATAGGTGCCAGGCAAGTCTGTCAGATCAAACTCATAGCCCTCGAAAGAGGCGTGGGCAACGGAAGCATCGACTGTCACACCACTATAGTTTCCCACGTGGCCATGAGCACCACTGGCAAAGTTGAAGAAGGAAGTCTTTCCGCAGTTCGGATTACCTACCAATGCGACTTTGATGACATCCTTGAACTTAACTTCCGACGATTCCTTCGCGTCTGGCGAAGATGGCTGGTTGTCTGTATCCTTTGCATCGTCGACAGCCTCTACCTCAATCATCTCTGCCTCCTGACGGCGCAAACTGACCTCGTAGCCCATCAGCTTATAGATGACGGGGTCTTGAAGAGGGGCGTTCTGCAACACCTCTACATCCTGTCCTTTGATAAAGCCCATCTCAATAATGCGCTTACGGAAACCGCCATGTCCCTGTACCTTTATAATGACACCACGTCCGCCCGTTTTAAGTTCCGATAATTTCATCGTCTGTCAATTATTTCATGCAAAGGTACGAATTATTCCGCATATTTTCAACATCTCATCATCGAAATACCTAAAAATGAGGATGCGTTATCCCAATAGTATCTGTACGATGCGCTCTGCAGAACGACCATCCCAACGGTCAGGAAGGCTCCCCGACTTCCATTCGCCAGCCACCAGTTTGCTGAGGGCTTGACGCAACTTCTCTGCATCTTCACCCACCAGCTCATTAGTTCCCTGTTTCACTGTCTCGATATGCTCCGTATAGCTGTTGAGCGTAATGCAGGGCACGTGGTTGAATGTTGCCTCTTCTGCCACATTACCAGAATCTGTGATGATGCCCATCGCATGAGCAGTCAGATAGCCGAACTCAAGGTATGGAAGGGAGGGGAAAGGTATGAGGTGAGAGGTAAGAGGTAAGAGGTGAGCGATGAGAGGTAAGAGGTGAGAAGTGACAGATGGTCGTAAGGGGGCTATGACGGGAATGTTGCCAGCCACCTCGCTGATAGCCTGAAGCATCCGCTGCAGGTTCTCCTTATCTGCCAGCAATGCCTTGCGGTTGATGGTAAACACCAGGTATTTTCCGTCTTCAATGCCTTCCAGACAGGCAGGACGAACCCACCGTTCGTGGTTAAAACGCAACGAATCCATCAGGATGTTTCCAACCATATATATCTTATGCATCTCTGCTCCTTCACGGGTGGCAATACTATTGGAACTGACTCCTGCCGTAAACAGTAAATCACTTAAACCATCAATAACTAACCGATTGATTTCCTTTGGCATACGAATATCGAACGAACGTGTACCTGCCACCAGATGGGCGAGTCGAAGTCCCCGCTTCTTGGTCACGATAGCTGCCGCCATTGTCGAGGCAAGATCGTCGACTACAATGACCGTATCCGTCGCATGTTCCTCCAGATATTGTTCAAAAGCAGACATTACCTTACCTGTCAGCTCGTTCAAGTTCTCGCAATCCACACCCAGGAACACATTCGGACGCGGCATCTGCAGGTCGTCGAATAGCGAGTCCTCCAAAGTGGGGTCGTCTTCCCTGCCTGCATATACCAATTGATAACAGATTCCCTCCGTCTTCTCTATTGCCCGGATAATAGGGGCCACCTTAACGAAATTCGGTCGTGCTCCAGTGAAAATACAAACTTTCTGCATAGTATATTTCATGTATATCAGCCACAAAAGTACGAATTTGCAAGCGAAAATGCAAATTTATTTGCAATTTTCATCACTTATTCGTACCTTTGTACCGAATATGGAAAAGGTGATATTGGGCATCGACCCTGGAACAAACATCATGGGCTACGGCGTCCTGAAAGTGAAGGACGGCAAGGCTGAGATGGTGACGATGGGTGTCATTGACCTCAGGAGGTTTGAGGATGCCTACCTGAAACTCGGACATATCTTTGAACGGGTGACAGGAATCATCGATGCCTACCTGCCTGACGAGATGGCGATTGAGGCTCCTTTCTTTGGAAAGAACGTGCAGTCGATGCTGAAACTCGGAAGGGCACAGGGAACGGCTATTGCAGCAGCCATCCATCACGGAGTGCCTATCCACGAATATGCGCCGCTGAAGATCAAGATGGCCATTACGGGTAATGGCGCCGCCTCCAAGGAACAAGTGGCGGGAATGCTGCAGAGACTATTGAAGTTCGATGAGGATGCTATGCTCAAGTTCATGGATGCTACTGATGCGCTAGGTGCTGCCTATTGTCATTTCATGCAGATGAACCGACCTGAGTCGCAAGCCCACTACAGAGGCTGGAAGGACTTTGTTAGCAAGAATCAGAGCAGGGTTAAGAGGTGAGAGGTAAGAGGTGAGAGGTAAGAAATATGCATAAGGTAACAGCAGTTGTAGGACGCAACGGAAGCGGAAAGACGCAGTATATCGAACTACTGCGCAGGCAGATGGCCAGTGACCGTCTGCGTTATATCGCTTTCAGCGACTCGTACGGACCTGCCGTAGATAAGGCATATTACCTGCAACTGAGGTGGAACCAGCATGACATCGACCCAGAGACTCCCAATGTCGGAGAGTTATTGGAGAAAGCCTACAGGTTGGCCGGCGAGGACAATGAAGAGCGTCGTCAACTGCAATGCCACCTGTACGACCTCTTCCATATGGAGCCATTACTCGACAAATATATCATTACCCTCTCAAGTGGAGAACTCCGAAAGTTCCAGTTGACCAAGACGCTGTTTGCCAACCCCAGTCTGCTCATCATGGACAATCCGTTTATCGGACTCGACGCGGAGACACGTGACCAGCTGAAGGAGCTGTTGCAACTGTTGACGGAGAAACACGAATTGGACATCATGCTGGTACTCGCGAAAACTGACGATATCCCGACATTCGTTTCTGAGGTGATAGAAGTGAGAGACGGGAAGGCGTTGCCACCCTGTAGCCGTGAACTGTATTATGAGAGACAAGTCCCTATCCCACCCCACGTGCTGACCAAGGAACAGCAGGAAGCTATCCTCAACCTGCCATACAACGACAGCGACTACCATACGGAGGAAGTCATCAAGATGCAGAAGGTGACTATCCGCTATGGGGAGCGTACCATCCTGAAAGACATTGACTGGACAGTGAGAAACGGAGAACGATGGGCGTTATCCGGACAGAACGGAAGCGGGAAGTCCACCCTCCTGTCGCTCGTCTGCGCAGACAATCCTCAGAGCTATGCCTGTGACATTATCCTATTCGACCACCAAAGAGGTACGGGTGAGAGCATCTGGGACATCAAGAAACATATCGGTTATGTCTCGCCAGAGATGCACCGTTCCTATCAACGCGACCTACCTGCCATACGTATAGTGGCAAGCGGTCTGAAAGACTCGGTGGGACTCTATGTCAAACCTGACGCTGCAGAATATGCGACCTGCAGGTGGTGGATGGATCTCTTCGGACTGGAGGAGAAATACGAACGTCCGTTCCTGAAGCTGTCGAGTGGAGAACAGCGACTGGTACTGTTGGCTCGTGCCTTTGTCAAAGACCCGCAGTTGCTGATACTCGACGAGCCCCTGCACGGACTTGACCTCAAGAATCGCCGTCGTGTGAAGGATATCATCGAGACCTTCTGTCAGCGGCGTAACAAGACGATGGTCATGGTGACCCACTATGAGGAGGAGTTGCCTGCCGTCATCACCCATAAGAAATATCTTACAAAACAAAAATAGAATGACAATGAAAAAGATTCTGATCGTCTTCATGCTCGTGATTGGCATGAATGCACAAGCACAGGAAGTGTATAACGAACTCCGTAAGACCAACAAGGCCATTATCGAGAATCCACAGTCACATGGTATTATACGTACCATCAGCAGATTCAAGCTGGATGCCCTCAACTATCTGGCCATTAAGATGCAGGAGGAAATGCCCGACTCTTCGGCTTACTTCCTTGACCGTCAGGCATTAGCGATGAACGAATACGTACAGTTCTACATCCAGAAGATTGTTGAACTGAACGAAATGCCACAGGCCCTGCAAGAACAGATGACGAAGATGTTCATGGAAACCAGCAAAGACAATCCGCTCTTCAAGGACAAAGACAAGGAGATGGTGCTTAGTTATTATAACAGCGGAGAGAGCCTGACGCGTTTCTCATTGGATACCAACTGGGAGAAGGCTTTGGAGATTATCAAGAAAAAGATGGAGAAAAACCGTTAGTGCATGACTAGGAAGAAGAAACCACTGCCCCTGTTGGAGCATATCACCATCACCGATTTCGCGGCCGAGGGGAAAGCCCTTGCACGAGTCGACGAGATGGTGGTGTTTGTCCCTTGGGCTGTTCCTGGTGACGTGTGTGACCTGCAGGTCCGTCGGAAGAAACATAGTTTCATGGAGGCGGAGATCGTCAAGTTGCATACCCCTAGTCCTTTGCGCATCCAACCGTTCTGTCAGCATTTCGGCACCTGTGGTGGCTGTAAATGGCAGCAACTGCCCTATGAAGAACAGTTGAAGATGAAGCAGCAACAGGTGTTCGACCAACTGACCCGTATCGGCAAGGTGGAACTGCCAGAGTTTCGTCCCATCCTTGGCAGTGTGAAGACGCAGGAATATCGCAACAAGTTGGATTTCGGATGTTCCAACCGCCGCTATCTGACCAACGAAGAGATCGCTTCTGGCAAGGAGTTTGCCCGTGATGCCATCGGCTTCCATATCACTGGTGCCTTTGACAAGATCCTGCCCATTGATAAATGCTGGCTGATGGACGACCTGAACAACCAGATACGTAATGAGGTGCGCGACTATGCCATTGAACACGGACTGACATTCTTCGATCTCCGTCAACAGGTAGGACTCCTGCGTGATGTGATTATCCGTAATTCGAATACCGGCGAGTGGATGGTGATTGTACAGTTCCATTATGATGAAACAGGAGGCGAGCAAGAAGCAAAAGGACTGTTGCAACATCTGGCAGACACTTTCCCACAGATCACCTCCCTGATGTATCTCGACAATCAGAAATGCAACGACACTATCGGTGATCAGGAAATTCTGACCTTCAAAGGTAACGACCATATCTTTGAGACAATGGAGGATCTGCGCTTCAAAGTGGGTCCGAAGTCGTTCTACCAGACAAATACCGAACAGGCATACCACCTTTATAGCGTCGCCAGGGAGTTTGCCTTCAGCCTTCAGCCAACAGCAAATAGTCAAAAGCCATTAGTTTATGACCTCTATACCGGCACAGGTACTATCGCCAATTTCGTGGCAAAGAAAGCTCGTAAGGTGATTGGCATCGAGTATGTGCCAGAAGCTATTGAGGATGCCAAGATCAACTCGGAAGTCAATCATATTGACAACACCCTATTCTTTGCAGGTGATATGAAGGATATCCTAACGGATGACTTCATTGCAGAGCACGGTCGTCCAGATGTCATCATCACAGACCCACCCCGTGCAGGAATGCATCCCGATGTGGTCAAGACCATCCTCAGAGCTGCCCCACAGCGTATCGTCTATGTTTCCTGCAATCCTGCCACTCAGGCTCGTGACCTGCAAGAACTGGATGCCGACTACAAAGTGGCAGAGGTTCAGTCTGTCGATATGTTCCCACATACTCCCCATGTAGAAAATGTTGTATTACTCATTAAACGATAAAACTATGAAGAAACTAATGATCCTTGCCCTCTTCGTGACGGGCTTCGCATTGGCTTCCAATGCTCAAGAGAGTGAAAAGAAAAAGACTGTGATTGAACTTCCCCAGTGGGTCAAGAACATCAAGTTCAGCGGATATGGTATGGTACAGTACCAAGTTCAGAATCCTGATGAAAAAACGGAAAATTCCTTTAACCTCCGTCTAATGCGTCTGATATTAGACGGAAAGATTAGTGACTTTGCCTGGCGCGTACAGCTGCAAGGCAGTTCGAACGCTGGACCTGGTAACCCTACCGTGATGCTGGTTGACCTCTTTGCCGAGTGGCAGAAATACGACTTCTTCCGTGTGAAGGTCGGACAGTTCAAGCGTGCCTTTACCTTTGAGAATCCTACCCACCCCATCACACAGGGATGGTATGCCTATGCAAATGTCATCAATGCCCTTTCAGGATTTGGCGACCGTTCTGGAGAAAAGTCATCAGGTGGTCGTGATATCGGTGTGCAGATTCAGGGTGATTTCCTGAAGAATGCTGCTGGGCGTAATCTTCTCCACTATCAGATTGGTGTCTATAACGGTGAGGGTATCAACCAGAAAGACCTCGACAACCGCAAGGATATTATCGGTGGTATCTGGTTCATGCCGATCAAGGGCGTCCGTATCGGTGCCTTCGGCTGGGTAGGTTCACGCGGTAATATGACGTGGCTTGACGAAAATGGTAATGAATGTAAAGGCAGCATCAGCAAGAACCGCTACTGTCTGTCTGCCGAATATGACAAAGACGAGTACACTTTCCGTGCAGAGTACATCCACAGTCAGGGATGGGGAGCCACTGGTGTCAACAGCCGTACGGTAGATTTCTCCAAAGGCGACAAAGCTGATGGATTTTACGCATTTGGCATAGTGCCTGTCATCAAGTCGAAACTGCACGCAAAGGCACGTTACAACCTCTATCGTCCGACTAAGGAATGGGGGACTTCAAAAACGATGTATGAGATTGGTCTGAACTATTTCATCACCAAGAACATCCAGATTAATGCAGAGTATGCCTTTGTGAACGATCGCATGCTCACCAAGCACAATTACAACTTCGCTGATATCCAGTTTGACGTCAGGTTCTAAGTCAAGATTCCCTTCCAACTATCCAGAAAGATGTCTGGGGCATCCCATCCCCAAAGCCATCTTTCCGGATATATTGTTATACCATCACTGGTGGAAATACGGGCACTCCAATAGCTGAATGTGCTGTTGGCTATAATATGATGCCGACACTTTGACATCAGATACATATCATAGAAACTGTTCTTTCCCACATTCCAGTCTATAAACTCTACACGCTCCAAGTAGTCAAAATGTGCACGGCACCAATCGATGTCATCAGAAAAAACAAAATAATGGGGATTTGATACCAACGTCTGGATTTGTTTTACAGCAAGTCGGTAATATTCCTCTGTACAGATATTCCCCAACACCTTATAGTTCTCTGTCAACATATAGTCTCCTCTGCGAACATGTATGGCAACAGACTCTACAGACTGGATGAGAGAGAGTGCCCGTTTGTTAGTGTCACTTAATTCAAAAGGACGGAATGTCAACTGCTGAATGTCAGATTCTTCATGAAAGCGACGCCCCTGAAAGAATGATTCAAAAAAGAATCCCCTGGAACCATCTGTATACGTATCTTCGTCTGTTGGATGACACAAATGAAGTTTCATCAGAATCTTATATGCTGCCGCCAAAAAGTTGCTATACCATGTAGCTGTTGGCAACTGAACATCAAACCATTGCTGGAGTTCCAATCCATTGATACCCAAACGAGATTGACGATAGTATCCGTAAACGTGACGATAACGTCTGCTCAATTGCTGATAGAAAAGATATTCAAACAACTGATTTCCCAAACCACCTGTAAAAGATACTATTTTCATTTCTTTCGATATATCAGATAAAACGATACTCCAATACTCATCATTATCAATATAGTGCCGACAATCCAATAGGAACTGCCAGTACAATATTTTGTGCCCAGCCACGCAACTGCGGCTATTGCCATTTGAATAATAATATGGCGACAAATAGAAGAAGACAACTGATAATGGTAATAATGATTGGCCCAAAACCATACCACAACCCATTCAATAATATGGGAAATAACCCAGGCAACAGCAACGCCACACATTCCCCATAAGCTATAGCCAAGAAAGAAGAATATCAAGAAATAAACACAATAGAGTATTTCAAGAAACAGATAAGAACGAGACCTTCGAAAAGCAAGAGGGATATAGCTAATTGGCAATGAAAGGGCTTTGAAATACATCGCAACAACCATAATCTGAGCCATCGGAATAATAGACGTAAACTTATCTGTATAGAGTATTGGCACCAGTAACGGCAGAAAAACCATTAAGGCTGTCATCATAGGGGCGACTAGTAGAAATAAGACATCTACCTGACTGTTTACTGTCGTCTGAATCTGCTGCAAGTCATGAGATATAGCAGAAAGACGGGGGAAATAGTCTGATTCCACAGCAGCAAGTACTAAAGCAGCATAGGAGATTGTCATCATATACGCTGCATTATAGAAACCGACTTCATCCATCTGGCCTTGATCATTCAGATATATTCGTATCAGCAACTCCGATAAACTACTAACTATCGCAGCTGTTACAAATGCAATCCCTAAATAGATCATGCTTTTACCACCAGCTATCACATCCTTGGAGAATTTGATGCTAAAAGGATAATAACTGTATGAATAGGCCACAGTTACTATCATTGTCACAAAAGCCATTGAAAGCATGACGGGCACAATACCATCTATGCCTAAATAATAATACAAAGGAATGGTTACGATGATGGATGCAATAGCACTTACTGTCTGAACTTTTGCAAGGGATTTCAGGCGTCGTGTTGCCTTCAGAATGGCAATTTCTCCGTTAGAAATAGCCAACAAGATAATGGCTGGAGCAATCAATAGGAAATAGGAAATATAGCTCTCGCTTCCTCCTATTAGTAATGCCATAACAGGACTGACAGCCAGACAGAAGAAGAATCCTATTGCAGCAGCAATAATACTCCAGGTGCGAATCACTACAATATGCTGATTCAACGCATCCATATTGTCTTTCTCATACAGTTCTGACAATTGAGGAACCGCTCCCGTTGAAATGCCCAGATTAGTGGCTTGACAAACAAATCCCTGCCAGGTATTCAATAATGAGACGAGCCCCATTCCCGCAGGTCCAAGAAAGACTGCAGTAAACTTATTGCGTACAAGGGCTGCCAATACATTCAGACCTTGTACACTACCGAAAATACTGGTATACTTCAGTATATGCCGATAACTGTTGCTGCTTTCTTCCGTCATTATCTTTATTGTTCTGAACGCAAAAGTACACCTTTTATTACGAATTTCCAAATTAATTTGTAACTTTGCAGCATGTAAAAGAGAAAGAAGGCAGTATAAAAAGCAATGAACAGAATTCTCAATCGGCAATCCATACTGGAAATCATACGGTTTGGCATCGTTGGTACTACAGCGATGATTATTCACTATGGTATCTATTATATCCTCTTGCCATTCATGAATATGAACATTGCCTACACCATAGGTTATTTCCTGAGTTTTCTGTGTAACTTTGTGATGTCGTCATACTTTACCTTTAAAGTAAAGCCCTCTTGGAAAAGACTCATCCGCTTTGCTGGCAGTCATGGCATCAACTATTTTGTCTATCTGGGATTGTTCAACTTCTTCTATTGGATAGGCGTTTCCGCAGAGCTTGCTCCCCTACCCGTTTACCTCATCGCTGTACCCATCAGTTTCCTGCTGGTCCGCTTTGCTTTGAAGAAGAAATAATACATTTGTAGAATATGCCTATCATCAGTTTCATCCTCACCTACTATAACCTGCCTGTCCAGATGCTGTGCGAATGCATTGACAGCATTCTTGCCCTCTCACTCTCTGCAGAAGAGAGAGAAATTATTGTCATCGACGACGGATCTGATGTTAGCCCTATGAATGAGCTCATGAAATATGGGGACGACATCATTTATGTTCGCCAGAAGAATGGCGGTGTAAGTGTAGCGCGCAACGCGGGACTGCATATGGCAAAGGGAACATACATCCAGTTTGTGGATGGTGACGACCAACTCATCCTGACTCCCTATGAACAGTGCCTGGATATTGTACGACGCCAGCCACAGGCAGAAATCATCTTGTTTGACTTCACCCATCAGCTTCATGAGAAAGCCAATCCAAGAGGAAATATATCCCCCAAGTCTGGTGCAGAACTGATGAAGAACCACAATATTCGCGGCTCCGTCTGGAGTTGTCTATTCCGACAGTCTGTCAGGGGAAAATTGGAATTCACACCAGGTATTGAGTACGGAGAGGATGAAGAGTTTGTTTCCCAACTGATTCTCAGGGCAGAAGTAGTTTATCCGACAGATTATAAGGCTTATTACTATCGGAAACATCATACTTCTGTCACTCAACAGAAAGAGAAAGACAGGATTCAGAAACGGTTAACAGATTCACTCAGCGTCATCAAGCACCTGAATACACAAGCTGACCGGATGCCACATACAGATCGTCTGGCATTGCAACGCCGAGTGGCTCAGTTATCGATGGACTATATCTATAACACCATCATTCTCACTCGTTCAGGGAAAGAACTCGACAGGTGTCTGGAAGAACTGCGACAGGAGGGCCTATTCCCCTTGCCAGATCAAAACTATACCAAGAAATACGTTTGGTTCCGCAAAATGACCAATACCAGTCTCGGACTAACCTTTCTGTTGTATTCCCTACCATTACTGAAGAAAGAAAGATGAAAATTCTCCTTTTCGAAGACTACAGCGGACTCCACACCTTCCTGGCAAAAGGCTTGAGAGAACTGGGGCATCAGGTTACCCTGGTGGGAAACGGCAATCGCTATTGCGATTTTCCACGTGATATTGATATCAAACGCCCTAATGGCTGTTTTGCAGGTCTGCGCCATTATCTCCACATGCGAAGACTATTGCCTCGGTTTAAAAGTTATGACATCGTCCAGCTGATTAATCCCGATTGTTTTGGACTTAAGGCAGAACGAGAATATGCTTTTTATAAATACCTCCGCCGCAATAACAAGAAAATAGTAGTCGGAGCCTTTGGATGCGACTGGTATTGGGTAGACGACGGAATTCACCACAAGACATTCCGCTATGGAGATTTCTATATAGGTGACAAAATGCGTACAGACATCGCTGCCCAATCGTTTATTGACGAGTATATTGATACTCCGAAAGGAGACTATACCCGCTATGTGATGGAGGATGCCGACTATATACCTACGTGCCTGTATGAGTATCAGGCTTGCTACTCCCGCTATTTTCCTGACAAGACACAGTTTTTACCCCTTCCCATCATACCCGCAAACGATGTCCCTGTACATCCTTATGATAACCAAAAAGTCCGTTTCTTTATCGGTATTGATGTCAGCAGGAAAACCTACAAGGGTACCGACATCATGTTAGAAGCTCTTCAGAATATCGTTTCAAAATATCCCGACCAGTGTGAGATGCTCAAGGCTGAGAATATGCCATTCGATGAGTACCAGCAGATGATGAACAGTTGTGATGTCATGCTCGACCAATTATATAGCTATACGCCTTCTATGAATTCACTTCTTGCAATGAGTAAGGGTATTGTTGTAGTCGGAGGAGGTGAACCAGAAAACTATGAGATTATCAAGGAGGAGGAGTTACGGCCCATCATCAATGTACAGCCCACTTACGAGGGAGTTTATTCACAATTAGAATGGATATTGCAACACACCGATCAGATTAATCGACTGAAAACGGAAAGTATCGCTTATGTCAAGAAACACCATGACTATCGGAATGTGGCTAAGCAGTATGAAGCGATGTACGAAGCACTGCTTCAATCTGCTTCCCGATAATCTGGGGAGAGGATATTTCCGCCACTTGCCTTGACAATTGTTTTCCGTCATAAACGTGTTCGATCGTCTTCTCCATTGCACCAGCCAAAGCTTTCACATCATCTACAGGGACATAGATGATTCCTTCATCAACCCTGACACTCTTTGGTATTGCCTCTGTAGAGACTGCCGGAATTCCTGTACTCATAGCTTCCAATAAGACAAGTCCTTGTGATTCCCCTCTTGTGGCAAGCACCAAAGCATCGCTATCGTAATACATCTGCCGCACCTGCTCCTTATTCAAGGGTCCCATGCAGATTACTTTTGGTTTTCCACCCATTTTATCTATCATGTTCCTTAACGACAGGCTGTCTGTTCCTTGCCCAGCTATCAATAGTTCTATGTTTGGGTATTTCTTGCTGACTTGGTGGAATGCCGCTAACAAAATGTCATATCCTTTTCGCTCTACGAAGAGTGCCGGACAGCAAAAACGGAAAGAACGCCCTTGTCGGGAACAGCGTTCTCTATAACTCCAGAAATCGACATCAATAATGTTGGAAATAAACGTGTGCTGATAATCTTTGCCGAAATAGCAGGCAATATCATCTACCAGTTCTTCTGATACCGTAATGTTATTACTGGCTCGTTGGTATACCTTTTTCAGAAGTGGTATCTGCCAATGGTTTACAGAAGGACCAAACTCCACTTGGAATATTTCCTTTGGCAAGTGTTCCGTTACGACATAAGGAATTTGGGCTTGCTCACTGATCTTCATGGCAGCGTAGCCTGCCCATTTGGCACAATGGGCATGAAGAATATCAGGTTTTCCATATTTTTTCACATAATCCTCAAACATGGACATTACGATACTCACCCACCGTTTGACATTGGGACGGATGACCTTGGGAATGCCACGCTGGTACGACTGGTAGACGGTCACGCCATCCATCTCATGCTCATAGCGGTGCCAAGGCAACGTCAGATAGTCCTTCCAACCTATCGTCATACCTAGCTGCACATTACTCAAGATACGCACCTCATGTCCCAAAGCCTTCAGAGCTTTGGCCTGATCCAGGCAGAACAATCCGCCATAGGGAGGAAAGAAGGAAGGAATCTCAAGAATATGCATCACGCTATTATTAAAAATCCTGCGAAGCTGATGCCCCGCAGGATTCTGTTTCTCTTAGGAATTTGTTTACTCAGCAGCGGGAGCCTCAGCCTCTGCGGCAGGTGCTTCCTCAGCAGGAGCCTCTGCAGGTGCTTCAGCAGCAGCCTCCTCGGCGGCTTTAGCAGCCTCGGCCTCAGCCTTAGCAGCCTCTTCAGCAGCCTTCTTCTCGGCATTCTTCTTAGCCTGTTCCTCGTTCTGGGCTTTCTCAGCCTTCAACTGGGCAGCAGCAGCGTCCTTCTTTGCCTTTGCCTCTTCGGCGGCAATCTTCTCAAGACCCTTCTGCTTGTCAGCCTTCCATGCGTCGAACTTCTTCTGTGCAGCAGCCTCGTCGAAAGCGCCCTTCTTCACGCCACCTTTTAGGTGCTTCATCAGGTAAACGCCCTCACGGCTGAGGATGTTACGAACAGTGTCAGTAGGCTGTGCGCCAACCTCTACCCAGTAAAGTGCACGATCGAAATTCAAATCTACTGTGGCAGGATTGGTGTTAGGATTGTAAGTACCAATCTTTTCAGTAAATTTACCATCACGTGGTGCTCTTGCGTCAGCGATAACGATGCTGTAGAAAGCATAGCCTTTACGACCGCCGCGCTGTAATCTGATTTTTGTTGCCATTTTGTTGTTGTTTAAATGTTTAAATTTTGAATTTCATGCTACTATCTCGTAATAGCGGCTGCAAAGGTACGAATAAACGAGCAAAAAACCAAATATTATTTGGATTTTTTCGAGTGGGAGTATTTTCGACGCATGTCAAAGGTACGAAAAAAAGTGAAAAGTGAAGAGTGAAAAGTGAAAAATTTTCTTCCGATCGTGTGTTTTTTAGTTTTTTTTGTGTACTTTTGTTCCTCAAATGATAACCGAACTGTCGATATTGATTCCAACGTATAATGACTGCTGTCTGGATTTGGTCAAGGAATTGCAGGCTCAGGCAATGAAGTGTGGCATTGACTTTGAGATTCTGGTGGCTGATGACGGCTCGACTGACCAAGAAGTCTTTGTGAGAAACCAGAAAATAGCTTTCATAGAGCATTGCCGAATGATCTGTAACGGGCATAATCGGGGGCGCGCAGCCATCCGTAATCAGTTGGCAAAGGAAGCACAATACCATCAGTTGCTCTTCATCGACAGCGACATGCATCTTTGCCGGAAAGACTTCATTGCGAGGTATCTGCAAGAAGAGGCACCTGTGGTCTATGGGGGTGTCACAATTGGTGGCACGAAGAAGGAAAAGCGTTGTAACCTGCGATGCCAATACGAACAGACAGAGGCTTGGAAGCATACCGTGGACAAGCGGAAAGAGCATCCATATCACGACTTCCATACCGCCAACTTCATGATTTCCCGTGACCTGATGCAGCGCTATCCCTTTGACGAGCGATACCGGCGATATGGCTATGAAGATGTCGCCTTTGGCAAGTTACTAAAGGCTCACGACATTCCCATCCGACATATCGACAACCCGATGTTATTTGATACCTTTGAGGACAATGCAACATTCCTCAGCAAGACGGAAGAGGGACTACGCACATTATATCAGTTCAGGGAGGAGTTGCAGGATTACTCACGACTGCTTCTGAAAGTGAAACAATCCTCCCGCTCCATGTTGTTGTTCCTGCGCCGCTGGCACCGCCACTTCGGAAAATGGGAACGTCGCATGCTCATCAATGCTCAATGGTCAATGGTCAATACCCGACTCTTCCCCCTTTACAAACTAGGCTATTATCTTGAATACGCTAAAAGACAATCGTCTTCAGCCAATCCTTGAGAAAGCCCTTATATTGGTTCTGGGAGTCGCTGATGAGTATCAGCACCTGCCTGCCATCCGCTAACTTCGGTCCCAGACACATCCCTTCGTAGTTGGCAAAGCTGCGTGCCGTCAGATTAAACTTCGTCTTGATGGACACCAGCAGTTGCTTCTCAAGCAGTTGTCCTGCGTTCTCTTGCCGTGGAGTCACCATGAAGATGTCGTTATTGACATAGGCCCCAATGTAGTTCTTAGGACGGAACACCTCCCGCTCCATCACCAGCAGTCGTCCGTCCGGCAGGGCAGCTAAGGCTGGCACCCCCTTGGTATGCTTGCCTTCCCCAGTTTTTGACGAAGGCTTCCCTATCTTGTAGAGCCATTGGCACGAGGGTTTTAAGTCGTTTCCAAAACTCTGGATGCGCGATACGCTGTCGCCTTTCAGCGGTTTCTCCGTGATGGTATAGAACAGTCCTGTCTCCGCCTGATAAGTCAAAGCCTCCAGTCCTTTGTTGCCTTTCGCATTCATGAAGGCAGCAGGCACCTGCAGCTTACGGCCTGTCAGCTTTCCACTCAAGGCATATTCCAACACCTCATTGTCTCCCTCGCCTGTAATAAATAAGGTACTGTCTGGTACAAAGAAAGCAATACCTTCTTCGTCACGATTGGCAAGACCGCATGAACGGAAACCCTCTTCGGAGGCTCGTCGTATCTGTCCTGTAATGGAGTCGATATCAATGATAAACAGGTGATAGCCGCTCTCTGGTGCTTTGTCATTCGCCACCGCATAGCGATTACCGCCCATCCACGTGATACCGCTATAGTTACCTGCCGGTATCGTCGTGTGGAACGAACGCTGCCTGTTCACTACAACAGCCTGTTCCTGTGCCTGCATGCCGACTGTCAATAGTCCTATACAAACAGTCAACAGCCATCTTCTGTTCATCATCATTGGTTTTAAAACAAAAGACCAAGCTAAAGTAAACTTTGCTCGGTCTTTTTCGTTTCTTTGTGATTCCGGCGGGATTCAAACCCACAACCTTCTGATCCGTAGTCAGATGCTCTATTCAGTTGAGCTACGGAACCCTCATTTGGCTCCTCTTGATACCCGACTTGCGCTAAACGCAGCGGTCGATTTCTGATTTGCGGTTGCAAAGGTACACACTTTTTGTGGAACCGCCAAACTTTTTGGGAACTTTTTTTGTTTTTCTTTGCTAAGAGGTAAAAAAGCGGGGCAAACCGCTAAGGTCTGCCCCACTCTTTCTGTTCTTGATGCTATGGCATGAAGATATTCTTAAGGTCAGCGGGGTTACCTCCACCCAAGAAGAAATCTTCAATCGCATTCTCTTCAAACGGTCGAGCTCCGGCACCTCCACCTCCGCCCCAGTCTTCCGGGGTGTATACTGAGGTGGTCAGGATGGCGTTTGTCGGTTTGAAACTGTATACCTCCATTTGAGGGGTCATATATGTCTTTTTCATAATTCTCACGTTTTATAAGTGATACATCTTACTTCTTACCTCTAACATCTTACTTCAAAATGACTTTTTTACCGTTCACGATATAGATGCCCTTCTTCGGATAGAGCACACGGCGTCCCTGGAGGTCGTAGTAGACATTCTCCTCAGTGCCCACCTTGATGTTCTTGATGGCTGTGACATCATCGTCACCGGTATTGATCTCCAGCGAGCGGCCCAGTGACATTCCTGACACCTCAATATAGGCACGGAACGGATCCACCGTCATAGGTTGATCTACGACATGAACAAACTTACCGTCTGTTGCATTGAAGCAATAACATTGTATTGTGGTCGTTGAGAGGATACTCTTCTGACTGTATCTTCCAATGAAGCGCGCATCACCGGTATATGGTGCCGATGTGAGTGTCTTCACCTCTGCCATCTTAGCACTGAGCGTTGTCGTCTTAGGCTTGAACAGATACGGAGTGTTGGCCTTTGTTTCCTCTGTTTCCTCGACAGACTTAAACGTCACCTTACCATCGGCAATACCAGTCAGCTCATAGAAGGTACCCAAAGCACTGGCTGTCTCTGAATTGATTGCGAACGGCAGATAGATGGTAGCATTCTGACCGATGGTGTAAGTACGAGTCTGTTTTGCGTCAAGGGCAATGAAATCCTTAGCCACCTCGAACGGAGCGCTGTCGTCCATCTCCATCTTGTCACACACACTACCAATCACCACGTTCTTATTCTCATGTCCAGGGGCACTTGGAGCTATGGTATTGCCGGCAGGCAGATAGATGAAGGTCTTCTCAGGGATATCCTTAAACGGACTGCCCGAATGCTTGCGATCTACCAGTATATCCTTAATTGCCGTATTGCTCAGGTCGATATAGGTAATGTCGCCCGTCAGATTTGCAAAGGCGTCACTTTCGATACCCTCGACATCAACAGCATCTTCTGTTTCAATGTAGATATGATTACGATCCTGCTTCAAGAGGCTCTTGTCCAGCAACTTCGGAGAGACAGGAGGCTCTGGTGATGATTCCACAGAATTGGCATTGACACTCAGACCTCTGATACCCGTCGTCGTTGTCTCCTTACGTCCAGGAGCACGGTGGCCATCGTCGCCACGGGAAAGAGGAGTAGAAGGAGCATATCTATAGATGAACACATAGGACTCCTCTGTCAATGCATAAGGAATCTTTATGGTCTCAAAGCCTGTTGTACCTGTGATAGCAACAGGCTCGTTGCTACCCACCTTCACATGCAGTATACCAGCCTTATTCGTATTGACATCAAGACTGATTTCACCATAACCTGCAGGCAGCAGGAAGGACATACCGTGGAAGTAATATGCAAATGTATAAGGATCGCCAAGTTTCGTACCAGGCTGGATCAATCCATTCTTAATGTACTCCAGAATATCGTTAACTTCACCATCATCCATCGGGGTATTCAGTGCAACCACCTTACCATTAACTTGCACATAGTCTTCATCTACAATATAACCGTCTTTGTCACCAGGTAAGGTATACAAGAGCTTATTGACGATTACACCTTCAGTCAATTGTGTCGTATTTTTACTCTCAATATCTTGACCTAATCCTTGTCTTTCCACCTCATGATGTCCTTCCGTTACAATCGGACTCATTACAACAGCGATATTAATCGTATGATTTGTTGTGTTCTGGCTTTCTCCCAAATTATTATCATAAATGGCTTTCTGGTCTTTGAAACAGTTATAGATATCCATCACCTCTGGATGTTCTGCATCTTCCACATGATATGTGCATGTTAATGTACCAGGTTGACTATCCTCCGTTGATCCATCACCTGTAGCATAAGTAAGAGGTAAGATAGGATCACCACCATAGATGATACCATTATTATCATTATTATTGATCGTGTTAGTACCTTTCAGATAGATGACTAATTCCTGGATTTCATGCTGATTAGCAATATTAATGCTCGTTAGCACAGCACCGTTCAATTTCAGCGTCTTGATTCCGTCGAATTGAACAGTTTCATGACCTTCAGAATCATTCAACACGTTCGTGCGGTTCGAACTGTTAATAGGATAAGAGCCTGAGGCGGCAGTAATGGTAATACCGTAGTTCACACCATACTGGAGTCTGCCTTTATTATTTTCCACATTGCTATACAACAAGACTACTGGAGCTACTGGCGTCAGTGTTACATCTTCTCCAATTATTGTAGCGCCATAGTTTGTCGGGGTTTCTATTGTTAAAACTCCTGTTCCATCAGTCGACTTCAAATTAATTGTCACATCCTCACCAGATGCACTTTCGAAAATAGAACCGTTACTGCTGCGGTAGAGTGAATTGTTGCCAGCCAAATCAATATTCAGCGTACCAAGAGTGGTGCGGATAGTTTCAAAGCTACCACCTTTCAGCGTCAGCGTACCGGTCTCCTTATCGAAGCTTACTTTACCTCCATTCGTATCATCACCTTTGAATACGTCTGCAGCATTGCCTTCATAGACCTGAATATCATTTACGGTAACACCATACGAAGGAACTATCTTGGCCACAGTTGTGGAACCATCGGTAATGTAATATAAATTGGAAGTGTAATCATCATATCCATATACCGTTAGGAACACTGCAAGTTCTTTGCTTATAGAGATGTTCCCCTGCCCTATTTGACTAATGGCATCACCGCCTGTATTCGTCATTATCAGGCTTCCTACTACATCAGCATTCGACTTAAAGGTCAGCGAAGGCACACCAGTCGAGGCAGTATTCTGAATACAAGTAGTATTTGTTGTAATAGTGTTGTTACCACGAATATCAAATGTCAAGTTAGCCAATCCCACCTTCACAGGAACTGTCAGCACAGCACCGTTCAGTGTCAGCGTATAGGTTGGCGTAGCAGTCTGTGCATTTACTTCGAATGACACCTTACCGTCACCAAGCATGTCTTCAGCATTGGTCGGGGTTACCTGCGTATCACCAATCCACAAAGGAAGGCTAGATGTAATGGTAGTTCTATAGGTGGTTGTCTCTTCCCCTTGAATGGTTTCATTTATTTTAAATAATCCTGTGTTAATCACATTATCGAAGCCATCAATGGTCTGTGCACCTACTGCCTCTAATTGCAAAGAACAGGGTTCCGTGTCGCCCTTGGTAAATGTTAAATTGACATTGTCACCATCACCATTATAAAGGATAGCACAACATCCTCCTATGCCCTTAACAACGTTGTTAGTACCCTTCAAGCTGATAGTAAAGTTGGCTGTTCCATTATATGTAATACCAAAATCCTCTCCCTTAGGTATAATCGTTGCATTATTCAACGTCAGCGTATGGTTTTCCACATCGTAGCTCACCTTACCGTCACCAAGTACATTTTCGGCATTTGCTGATGTAACTGCAACACCTCCTACGGACAGGTCATACGAACTCACAGCCACCCAAGCCGCAGGAGCATCGCTCTCATAATAGCCATCTGGCATCCATGACAGACCGTTCTCAAAAGCCTTATCGAAGCCATCGAAGTCATAATCATACTTCAAATTCAACATTCCAGGATCGGTGGCATCTGTAGTGAACGTTACAGTATGAGTTTCATTATCTCCGCTCATCCTCGTAATAAAGGGGCTGCCACATTCAATAGTGCTCTCTCCTACTATGTTGATGGTCAAATCCATGCTCGTTTGGATAAACGGATATGTAGTATCAAATACAATATAAGGCACTTCGTTGAGTGTTAATGTATGCTCACCGTCAAATGTGATATGCCCTACTCCAACTTGGCCTTTGCATATAGCATCCTTGTTTACGCTCGTCACCTGCTCTCCATCAACGATGAGGTCATAGGTCGTATATGATGTGATGGTGGCAGAAGTGATTGGCTCATAAGTATTATTACCTGCATAATAGGCTAAGCCATACAGAGTATTATATTCAGGGAAATCAACCCCGTCAACGACCAATGCAAGATCTGTGTATGTGGGAGAATAAAAACCTGTAGATATGGCCGTTACTCCAGTAGAATTCAACTGCAATGAGCAATCACCAGTACCCTCTTTGACGAAAGCGAGGGTTACCGCATTAGTTGCTGTCTCCGACTTTAGAGCGGAATATTCACCAGCATTGATGGTGTTCTCGCCTTTCACCTTGATGGTCAGGGCACTACCACTCGTCACCAAGATGTTACCTGCAATCGTAGCACCATCCAGTGTCAGAGCATGATCTTCTGCGTTATACGTCACTGTACCAGTAATGCCATCGCCAGTAATCCCGCCAGCATTCTCACTCGTTACCGGTATACCTGCAATCGACAGTCCATATGATTGAATTTGAGAAATGATAACATTGCCACTTTCTTCTTTAGCACCCAGGGAACCACTATTCTCTGGATATTGAACCTCATTAAAGCCTGTATAGAAAGTAGTTTTACCAAAGCCCGCGTGCGTACTGATCAGCGTCAACGAACCGGGATCAGCATCGGTTGTAGTAGTAAATACCAAATCGGCATCATCTCCTGTTGCGCCTTCAAAGGGAAGATAACTCTGACTATTAATAGTATTCTCACCTAAAAGATGAACATATAGCGGAGTCGACAGACTACTAATAATGGCATTTTCTTCATCTAAATGTGAGATTTCAGCTCCATTCAGTGTTAGCGTTGTAGTAGCTGGTGCAAATGTAACTGACGTGTTGAATACACCTTCTTCTTTTTCACCCAATATGTGTTCTTTATGTCCTTTATACACCCCATCAAGATTATGCACTCTTACGGCACTCACTTTGAGGCCATAAGCTTCAGTGGTGATGTAGTGCTCCGTAAAATCATCTGTATAATTATTATCAGGATCTATTCTTGGTTCAGACACATCCACATTATATAGTCCTTCACCCAATCCGGGATTAGAAGAATTTTTAAATCCACTAATAAAAGGTACACTTAAATCTAATCTATTTGCACCATTTCCTTTATGCCAAAATCTCAACGTTGCAGCAGAAGTTCCTGTTGCGATAAAAGAAACATTCGACTGGTCATTACCAACGAGCATCGGATTTCCATCAAATTTGAAACTATTGGTTCCGCTTATTTCAAATTTCACGTCGCTATGAGAATACCAACATATACTAGAAGTATAATCTGTAAAACCAGACAAAGTCAAAACACGGCCTAAAGAATTATCTTCTCTAAATGTAATAGTTGCTCCGCCAGTTAAGGACAACGTTGTTTGAGTCTTAGTTATACAATCTCGCCAAGAAGCAGACGCAAGTACTACATTTGTACCAACTCCTTCATAGAAATTCGTGCAAACCTTATTATCTTCAACATAACTATCACATCCCCATTCCAGTCCGTTGTTATAAACTATATCGTTAAATCCCTCAATAGGTGTAGTAACATTGGGGAAGAAAAGAGTTCCAGAGGCACCAGAAGCAGTAGTAAAAGTCAATGTTCCCGTAGTGGTACCATTCTCTCTTTTAATACCATTAGCCAATGGGTTTTCGTAATCTGTACCCTGAATCTTATTCTCGCCTAAAAGATGAATGGTCAGATCATCAAGTCCACTCTGCAAAACGATAGACCCATATAACGTAGCACCATTCAGCGTCAGCGTTGCAGGAGCATCACCAGCAGGAGTAAATACTACTGTTGCCGTTTCACCATCACCAAGCACATTTCCTGCATTGGCATCAGTCACTTGTACACCAGCTACGACAATCGGATAATCCACTGCCCACGCCCCAAGCGGCATAAGCAGCATAGCACACAAAACGGAAAGCAAATGGAGCCTTCGCGTCAGGTTTCGTTGATTAAGTAATCTTTCTCTCATGTTGTTTATTGTTATTGATTTCTAATTCGGGTTTATAGCATATCACTATTGCGTTGCAAAGATACAATTTTTTTTGGAAACTTATTCTCTTTCAGATGAAAAAATTAAAAAAAATGAGGAATCTCTGACTGAACGTAAAACCGATGCCGGTCACGAAGCATTTCAGCGTCGAGCGATATGCCATGGGCGTAGCCAACGAAGTCTATTTTGCACTCTATGGCATGGTAGAGAGATAAGTGAAATTCCAATTATTCCAATTCCAATTAGGAAAAAGAGCATGCGAAACCTCTTTATATATTCTATAACTAATTAATATATAAGTAGTTATATATATAGTCAGGGAAATGGGAATACCCAAAAAAGAAACTGGAATTGGAATAACTGGAATACTCGGTTATTAATAATTCATCTAAAAAGCAGAAAATCAATGAGATACGACATTTCAAAATCAACAGCGCCCACTATGCCGACCCTCGGAAAAGGCACAAAATGTATCAAAATCCTGCTCCACAAGCATCAAAAAGCATACATGAACCCCCTTTTCCGATATTTTTCCTGTACTTGGCGAACATGTCAGCGTTTCTGAATTTCAATAACCCGTCCTTATTTCGCAATAACCATGCCTTATTTCGCAATAACGCAGGGTTATTTTGTGGCGGAAAATAAATCATACACAAAGGTATTTTTATGGGTTTATCTTAATTTTTCAGCTTTCAGCATGCTTCTTTCTTGAATTATTTGTATCTTTGCAGCAAACCTGATTGAATATTTAACTAAAAACTAACGACACATGAAGAAAATCTTATTTTCATTGGCAGTAATTGCCATGACGGTGGTACTGGTTTCCTGCGCCACTAAGAACGAGACAAACGACGGAGCGAACAACTTCCGCATTAAACGAGGCACGAACCTGAGCCATTGGCTGTCGCAGAACAACGAAGACCGTGGCGAGGCTCGCGAGAAGCATATCCAGGAGGATGACTTCGCCCGTCTAGACTCCTTAGGCTTCGACTTCGTGCGCATCCCCATCGACGAGGTGCAGTTCTGGGACGAACAGGGCAACAAGCTGCCTGAGGCATGGAAACTGCTGACCTTCGCACTCGACCAGTGCGGCAAGCACCATCTGCGTGCCATCGTTGACCTGCACATCATCCGTTCGCACTACTTCAACGCCGTCAACGAGGAAGGTGCCAGCGCCAACACGCTGTTTACCTCGGAGAAGGCACAGCAGGACCTCATCAACATGTGGTACCAGCTGTCGGACGAGCTGAAGGGCTATAGCGTCGACTCCGTGGCTTACGAGTTCATGAACGAGCCCGTGGCTGACGACCATGAGCAGTGGAACCAGTTGATTGCCAAGGTGCACAAGGCTTTGCGCGAGCGTGAGCCACAGCGTACACTGGTTGTCGGCTCTAACCTCTGGCAGGGCTATCAGACCATGAAATTCCTGAAGGTTCCCGAGGGCGACAAGAACATCATCCTCTCCTTCCACTACTACAACCCCATGCTGCTGACGCACTATGGTGCCTGGTGGACGCCACTCGGCAAGTATACCGGCAAGGTGAACTATCCCGGCATCCTCGTCTCGAAGGAAGACTATGAGGCTACTCCCGACTCGCTGAAGCCTGAGATTGAGCCTTATACCAAGGAGCATTGGAACATCGACCATATCCGTTCAGACTTCAAGGACGCCATCGAGGCTGCACAGAAGTATGGCCTGCAGCTGTTCTGCGGCGAATGGGGTGTCTATGAGCCCGTAGACCGTGAGCTGGCTTACAAGTGGACAAAGGACATGCTGGCTGTATTCGACGAGTTCAATATCGCATGGACCACATGGTGCTACGATGCCGACTTTGGATTCTGGGACCAGAAGAAGCACGACTTCAAGGACAAGCCACTGGTTGACCTGCTGATGAACAGCAAGGGACTGGAAAAATAACAAGCATGAGACGAATCCTATTCCTCCTGACTGCCGTTGCCTTCGTGGTGACGGCTCTGGCCAAGAAAGTAAAAGTGACGATTGACGGAACAGTGTCGCCCTCACAGACGACACTCTACCTCATCGTCAACGAGGATACCGCCCATGCACAACGGCTGCCCATCAAGGACGGAAAGTTCTCGGTGAAGGTCGAAGTGGACCGCGACGCCTTTATACGGCTGCACGACTGGAAGGAATGGCCTGAGCGCAGCGCTTTCGTGCTCATACCCGACAGCCGCCACATCACCATCGACTGGAATACGGGCACTATCGAGGGCTCCAAGAAGTCGCGTGAGCTACAGGCTATCTGCAAACAAATCAGGGATGCCAGTCCTGAGGGTTTCCACATCGATGTATTCTCCGACGACCCAGAGGCATGGCGCAAGGCCCAGGAGAAAGGCAACGCCATCCGCAACGCAATGCTGCAGGAGCAAAGGGCAATAGCCAGAAAACTGTTGCTTGACAACAAGGACAACATCATGTCTGCATGGATTGCCTACTGCTACCCCAACCTCTTCAAGGGAGAGCTCAATGACATCATCGAGCACATGAAGCCCCAATGGATCAATCATCCCATCTTCAAGAATAGGAAGTAATCACATACCAAAGGAATACAAAAAAAAGATTCGCCCGTGCGCAGGCGAATCTTTTTATTTATAGGTAGGATTTCATTACTCCTCAACAGCAGCCTGTGCGGCGGCTAACGGGAACTGATTATCAGCACATTACGGCGAATCTGGGAAACATTTGGGAAACATTATGAGCATGTACTGCACATTCTGCACCCGATTTCCTCAAAATATCCGACCATTTTTGCCACTTAGACTACTTTTCGATATTTTAATTGTTAAACACTATTGTTAGAACACTCATCGCATTACGACTTTTCAGCACGTTCTGCAAATTTTGCTTGCAAAAATAATAACTTCTCATGGAGAGATACTTCGTTTCTCATTTTCGTAGAAACTCGCTGGGAGTGAGCCCCGTGATGCGCTTGAAGAGACGAGTGAAATGATGAGGGAAATCGAATCCGAGCAGGCGGGAGGTCTCGCTGATGTTGTGGCCCTGCATCAACAGACTTTTCGCCTGATTGATAACGTAGTTGTGAATGTAGCCAATAGCTGTGCCACCAGTTGCCTTGTGGACAATATCGCCAAAATAACGAGGCGAATAAGCCAGTTCGGAAGCGCACCAAGCGACGGTAGGCAAACCCTGCATCAGCTGACGGTTCTCACGAAAATAGGTTTGAAGCAAGTTGTGAAAGCGCTTCAGCAGGTCAGCCTCTCCCCTGTCCTCTTCGAAAAGCTGGCGCTGATAGATACGATTACAGTATTCCAGTATCAGGTGCAGATAAGCCAGCAGCACGCTTCGGAGTGAAGGTGAATCCTCGTGCGTCTGCAACTCTTGTCGCATCTGTGCCACCAACTGCGTGATGCAGAGCCATTCATCCGGCTCCATGCGCAGCGAACCATCGTAGAAATACGAGAAGAACTGATAGCGGTCTATCTGGCGTTCCAGTTCAGTGCCGTGCAACAGTTCAGGCGACCACAGCAATACCCAACCACATAACGAGATACGTTCGCCATTGTCTTCCAATCCGCCTATCTGTCCTGGTTCCACTGCAATGATGGAACCATCGCTCACCTGCCATTTCCGCATGCCGTATGAGAGATTACGGGGGAACTGCCGCTGAATGAACAGCCCATACACGCCATAGTTGTTCAGACTGTGACGGAATGGTGCCAGCTCGTCGTAATGGATGATGCTGATTAATGGGTGCAACACCGGAGCATCCACAAAACGAGCGTAATCGTTAGGACAATCAACCTTCAAAATATTCCGCATATCGGGGACAAAGATACATAAAATAATCTAATAATGGTAGAAATTTAATGGTTTTTTAGCGCTTTCTGCGAAATTGGTATATAATCAGCCAATTTGTGTAATACCTATATTATATATTGTTCGTACCTTTGCAGTCGAAATGAGAAAAGTATTTTTGCTAAGTCTTATGATAGCAGCAAACGGTTTTGCTCAGGGCGTGATTGATGTGCACTCACACCTCATCACTCCTGAGTTTGTGTCGACTCTTGAAAACGAGGGACGACTGATGGACGAGGGATTTCCCTTGCCGAAGTACGATGTGGAGAATCATCTGAAGTGGATGGACGAGGCTGGTGTGGAGACATCGGTATTGACATTGGCGGCACCACAACCTTCGTCAGCGGAGATGGTGAGAAAAACCAATGAGGCTGCCGCGCGCATCAAGAAGGAGCACCCTGAATGATTCCTGTTCTGTGCTGCCCTACCCCTACCCGATGTCTCGAAAGCCATTGAGGAGGTGAAGTATGCACTCGACGTACTAAAGGCCGATGGCATCAAGTTGGCTACTAACATTGGTGGACAGTATCTTGGCGCACCAGAACTCGACACGCTTTTCTCGGTCTTGAACGAGCGTAAGGCAGTGGTAATCCTACATCCCCATCGCCCTGAGCCAGTGAACAAGCAGGTGATGCAGCAGACACCGCTGGCTATGCAGGAATATCTCTCAGAAACTACCCGTGCCGTATCGAACATGATCAGTCGCAACGTATTGGCCCGCTATAATAATATAAAGGTCATTGTGCCCCATTGCGGTGCTTATCTGCCTTTGGCTATCCCTCGCATGAAGTCATTGACGCCCGTGATGCAGACCAACAAGATGGTAGGTGAGATTGACTACGAGGCCAACCTCCGAACCCTCTACTACGACCTTGCAGGGGCACACTCTCCCGAGCTCATCCGCATGCTGCTCACCATCACCACACCTGACCATCTGCTCTATGGTTCCGACTATCCCTACGTCGCTCCGCAAGTGCTCACACAGAGTCTGGCAAGAATGAAGGACTATCTCTCGAAAGATCCCGACCTGGCACCATTCAAGGACATGATTCTGTGGAAGAATGCGAAATGGCTGTTAGAACAGACAGGAGAAAAGCCATCAGCAGCCATCGCCACAGCAAACATGATTGTCCGCATTGCTGAGATTGAGGTCTATCCGCAGTATCTGGAGGAATACTTAGCCTTTGCCAACGAGGTGGATCGCCTGAGTATAGAGCGCGAGCCTGGTGTCATCTGCCTGTATCCCATGCAGAGTGCCGAAGACTCATGCCAGATTCGCATCCTAGAAATCTATGCCTCCGATGAAGCCTATCAGCAGCATCTCAAGACCGACCACTTCCAGAAATACAAGCAGGGCACGCTCCACATGGTGAAAGACCTCAAACTGCCCACCATGAAGCCCCTCGACCCTGAAACAATGAAACTAATATTCAAAAAGCAAAGATAACAATGCAAAAGATTCTATTATTTTTAGCAACAATGCTTTTCTGCTGCTGCTCTACGGACAGCGAAGTGAAGGCAGAAGTGCCTGCAAATGCTGGTAAGACACTTGTGGTATATTACAGCTACACAGGCAACAGCCGAGAGATAGTAAACTCGCTGACCAGTCAGATTGAGGCAGATGTACTGGAGATTCAGCCTGCTGAAAAGGGGCTCAAGTACGAGGCGAACAATTATGCCTTGGGTACACAATTGCTGAATGCCATCAAGGCTAATCCAAATGATGCCAATAGTTACCCCTTCATAGACCCTGTTACGACATCTCTGGATGACTATCAGAACATCATCATCGTCACCCCACTTTGGTGGAGTCAGATGGCTGCTATCACGCAGGCCTACCTGTTTCAGAATGCTTCGAAGATGGAAGGAAAGCATGTAGGCTTGATTGTGTCGAGCCATTCGAGTGGCATCAGCGGTGTGGTAAGTGATGCCGAGAGGTTATTGCCTCATGTCACGTGGATGGGTGAAGCTTTGTGGATTAACGCCAGCAACCACGGGAATCGTGCTTCGCTGATTGAAGACTGGCTCAAGACGCTTAATTTCGATAAAGCACAAACTACTATGGATAAGATGTATATCACTATCGGTGGACAGACGCAAAGCGCGACACTTGTGGACAATGATGCCACACGCGAGTTGGTTGCTGCACTTCAGAACGCACCCATAACAGTGACTCTCAACGACAACGATTTTGAGATATGGGGTTCTTTAGGCAAATCGCTGACAACGAAAAACGAGCAGATGACAGCCCTACCCGGAGACATCGTTCTTTATAACGGCAGCAACATATGCATCTTCTACGAGTCAAACTCTTGGAGCTATACTCGTTTAGGACATATCGACGGACTGTCAGAAAGTGAACTTCGCACATTCCTGAAGGCTGGCCAAAACAACATCAGTGTGACACTTTCGCTTGCAGAGACTACAGACATCAATACTGTTAAGAGTGACAAGTTAAAAGATAAAAGTTGCTATACTCTGCAAGGCACATTAGCTCAGGCTGGACATAAAGGAATCATAATTCAAAACGGTAAAAAGATAATTAGAAAACAATGAAAAAAGTTATAGTTATTTCCACAAGTCTGCGTCACGGCTCAAACAGCGACATGTTAGCAGACAAGTTCGTTGAAGGAGCAAAGACTGCCGGAAACAAAGTAGAGAAGATTTCTCTTGTAAGTAAGAATATACAGTTTTGCAAAGGCTGCTTCGGTTGCCAAAAGCTGGGCCGCTGTGTCATCAACGACGATGTGAACGACATCATGGCAAAGGTACTGGAGGCCGATGTAGTATGTTGGGCTACACCTATTTACTATTATGAGATGAGCGGTCAGATGAAGACCCTCATAGACCGCATGAACGGTATGTACGAACAGGATTATCAGTTCCGCGATGTCTATATGCTGTCAACAGCAGCAGAGGACGAAGAGCAGACTCCGAAGCGTGCAGAAATAGGTTTGACAGGATGGGTGGATTGCTATCCTAAGAGTCGCTTGGCTGGCACACTATTCTGTGGAGGCGTGAACGAAGCTCGTGAGATAATGGGTAATCCCAAACTCCAAGAGGCATTTGAATTAGGAGAAAAGGTATAACATAGAAAGTAGAGAAAAATGAAAAGGTCTTTTTTCGCCACGATACTGATATGCAGTATCCTCGTAGCATGTAACAACAAACAAACTATTAATAACGATATGGAACAGAAGTTAGAATTGACGCAGGAGTGGGACAAGGTGTTCCCGCTGAGCGAGAAGGTGAACCACAAGAAGGTGACGTTTAAAACACAGTATGGACTGACGCTGGCAGCAGACCTCTATACGCCTGCGGCGAGTGAAAAGTTAAAAGTGAAAAGTGAAAAGTTGCCTGCCATCGCCGTCTCTGGGCCTTTCGGCGCCGTGAAGGAGCAGTGCAGTGGACTCTATGCCATGAAGATGGCAGAGCGTGGTTTCGTAGCACTCGCTTTCGACCCTTCCTATACGGGTGAGAGTAGCGGTGAACCGCGTCGTACAGCTTCGCCCGACATCAATACCGAGGACTTTATGGCTGCTGTCGATTTCCTGTCGAAACAGGACAATGTGGATGCCGAACGTATTGGCATTATCGGTATCTGCGGTTGGGGTGGCATCGCACTGAATGCTGCCGCTACCGATACTCGCATCAAGGCTACCGTAGCCTCTACGATGTATGATATGACTCGTGTCAGTGGCAACGACTATAACGATGCTTTCGACAACGAGCAGTGGCGTCATAGGAACCGCGAAAACCTTTCAAAGCAACGCCTCACCGACCCCAACGCGATGGCTGGAGGTGTGCTGGATACCGTTCCACCACAGGCGCCCAACTTTGTGCACGACTACTACGACTATTACAAGACCCCACGCGGCTACCACAAGCGCTCCGGCAACTCTAACGACGGCTGGCGCGTCATCGGAACACAGGCCTATGCCAACAGCCGTTTCCTCTATTATATCAACGAAATCCGCTCTGCCGTCCTCGTGATGCACGGTGCTGACGCCCACTCACGCTACTTTGGTGAGGCTGCTTATCACTATATGGTGGATGGCAAAGCCGATGGTTATAAGTTTGTTGGTGAGCCAAATCCCAACCCAGAGAACAAGCAACTGCTCATCATACCAGATGCCTCTCACTGCGACCTCTACGATGGCGGCTACGAGGAAAAGGCAGGTCAGGGTCAGCCCAAGAACATGATTCCGTGGGATAAGCTGGCAGAGTTTTTCACCAAGAATTTGAAGTAATATGAGAAGATTATTTTTTGCTATATTAATCATGATGATGACGATATGAAGATGCATTATAGGTAGCATCATCTACAGGCTCGCACCACTCGTTACCAGCTCCTTCCTGAACATCCTTATGATAGGTCAGGTGTTGAAACCATGAGTCTTTCTGTGCTCCGTGCCAATGTTTGACTTCTGCGGGTACGGCGATGACAGTGCCGGGAGTCATCTCAACGGGAGCCTTGCCCCATTCCTGATACCAGCCGCGCCCAGCAATGCAGATGAGCACTTGTACCTGCTTGTGGTGAAATCACACCACCACCGACATCTGCCAATTACATGCTCTCCTTAAGAATCTCTGTCACGTCTGACTTCGTCAGATTCAGATAACCGGCGGGATAGCAGATGGTGCCCTCGGTGATGCCGGGAATCATATCTTCAGTGGCACCCAGTTGAGTGATGGTCAAGGGCAGACCTATCTCTTGCATCCAGGCTTTCAGGGCCTGCAGACCAGCTTCGGCTATCTGTTCGTCGGTCATTCCGTTGCTCTGGATATTCCACACGTTCTTGGCGAAGCGCACAAACTTAGACAGACCGTTCTGCATGGCGCGGCGATAGTAGGCCATTGAGACAGATGCCAGCGCATAGCCGTGTGGGGCATGTGTCCAAGCACCCACGCTGTGACCAATCATGTGAACCATCCAGTCCTGCTGCTTGCCCAGCCCGATAAGGGTGTTCAGTGCCCATGTGGCTGTCCACATGATGTTCGAGCGTGCCTCGTAGTCCTGAGGATTCTTTACAGCGATGCGGCTGCTGTGGATGACAGAACGCATCAGTCCTTCAGAGAGGTAGTCGCTGGTGTTGTCATCGAAGTCCGAGAAGTACTGCTCCATGATGTGGTTCATGATGTCGTAGATACCCGCCTTCATCTGGTTCTCGGGTACGGTCATCGTGAACTTCGGATTGAGGATAGAGAACTTAGGCATCAGACGACTGTCGAACACATGCCCCACCTTGAAAGTATGCTCTGCATCTGTAATCACAGTGCCGGCGTTCATCTCAGAGCCTG
>JAEEGH010001410.1_pt1 | contig 69668 bp, 65 predicted proteins | sample 9134181 | NCBI WGS metagenome assembly JAEEGH01 (sample SAMN16246544, study PRJNA631951) | gut metagenome | biome: gut microbiome; feature: rumen; material: DP-attached | host: Bos | place: Iran: Karaj | collected 2018-10
AGCACTTTTTCATTTTTCACCACACAGACAGACTTTTCAAATGGGGTCATTAGGGTCATTAAGGTCATTAGTCATTAAGCATTTGGAAAGTCATTTTAGATTCAATACTATATAATAATTAAAATTATTATATAGTATTGAGTATTTTTCAAAGTTAAAACCTTAATGACCTTAATGACCTTAATGACCTTCGTGACCCCTATTGACACGCTACCTCCTGTCTTTTCCTGAATGCGGTTGACTCCATTGGGGCCTTGTTATTTAACACTTGTCTACCCATACGGATTTGGTTGACTGTCTCGCCTGAGCACAGTTGACTACTTTCACTGGAGAGGTTGACTCCTTTCCTAAGAACGTAGACTTCGTACGGATATTGTTTACTCTTCATCTGATTTTGTTTACCTTGTACTGGATTGGTTGACTGCTCCCGGGCGCAGCCAGACCTATGAAAAACACTCAGGGGGTGCCCTGCGGCAGGGGGCAGACAGCCCCCGAGAGCTCCTTCTTCTTCCATATGTTCTTCTGTGGTCCCTCTTCCTGGTGTACATCCGAAGGCGCCTTCATGCCGATGCTGTAGTGCGGGCGGTCATCGTTGTAGAAGCGGATGAATCCCTCAATGCGTACCATAGCGTCCTGAAAGGTCTTGAAGCGCATCTCACGATAAACGACCTCTGTCTTGAGCGTACCGTTCACACGCTCTGCAATGGCGTTGTCCGTGGGCTTGTAGTCCTCCGTCATTGAGATGCTTATCCCGTACTTCTTCAGTTCGTCCGTATAGGCATTGCAGCAGTACTGCACACCCCTGTCAGAGTGATGGATGAGTCCTTTCAGTTCATCTGCCGTAGCCTGCGAGATGGCCATGCGGAGAGCCTCCAGCGTGTATTCCGCCTCAAGGGTCCCAGAGAGGCACCACCCAACGATCTTGCGCGAGTAGGCGTCCGTCACTAGGTGCAGGTAGCAGCAGCCGTCCACGAGGTCGATGTACGTGATATCGCTCACCCACAGCTGATTGGGACGTGTGGGCACGAAGCCGCGGATGAGGTTCTTGTACTTATGGTAGCGGTGGTTCGAGTTCGTCGTGTGACGAGGCTTGGGACGCTTCTGCATCAGCTGGAAGTCACGCAGCAGCTGCAGGAAGGCATCACGCCCAGGCACCCAGTCGCAAAGGAACATCCGCTTCGACATCAGCCACAGCTTGACGCCGCCGATACCTGGGTCCATCTGGCGGATCTGCTTCACGGCATCTATAATGCGCATCACGCGGAAGAGGTATTCCTGGTCGCGCTTCTGCTTCTTGTAATAGGCCTGTTTGCTCCGGTCAAGCAGCTCACAGCAATACGTTATAGGATAGCCCGTATTGCCGTTCAGGCGCTCTACTGCTTGACCCCAGCTTTTTTTCGCACCTTGATGCCCTGCTCCTCAATGACATCGATGAGCGTATTGAGCGCCAATACCTTATCCTTATTAAACTTCAGGTCCTTCTCCAGCTTCTCAATCTGCTTGCGTTGGGCCTCGATGAGTGCCGACATGGATACCACGTCCATCGGCTTTTCTTCCTTCTCCTTTGCCATATCACTGTCCATTTGTACGGTTACTGGCTGCAAAGATGCACATTTTTCGTGAATTTCCAAAGGACTTAGGCAGGAATTTATCCATCCTGACAGCGTTCCTACACTCGGAAGGTTATATTTCAGGGCTATTTCCTTCCGTGACTTGCCACTTTGCATGTACTCGATGCAAATACTACGCTTCAATGAGCGACTGAATTTTTGTTTTCCCATAATTCTTAAATGACTTTAATAATTTAACATTTAAGGCTCTATGGGAGTCAACCCCAGCCAGTACAAGACATTGCTTGTCTTATGAAAAACATTGCAAAATTAGACCATTGAAAAATTATCTGCGGATTTTAGGGAAAATACAAATCTTTGGACAATGTCGTCTATGTGTTACCTTCGAGGCATTAAAAAACCTCGCCACCATGATAGGTAGCGAGGATGTCATACAATTAAAAATATAAAATCAGAGCTGGAACTTGTAGCCGATTGTAACTACAAAGAGATCGCTACGCTGGCTATTATCACCATACTTGTTCACCTTGGTTATACCAATGTTGTAACGGGCATCAAGGACGAAGTTATTGTATTCACCAGAGATACCGATAGGAATTGAGAAAGCTGTGTTCTCACAATTTTCCTTGACATCTTTGCTCTCCATTTTGGCTGATGCCAGGAATCCCATCTGCACACCAGTTTTCAACGCAAGTCCTTCGGTAATGTAAAAATTAGCAACGATAGGAACGTTGATGTAGTCAAGCTTGGTTGTATGCGTAAAACTACTACCATCTAAATTACTACCCTCGAATTTCCATCCCTGCTGTGCATAGTTCACACCTGCGGCAGCACTCAGCCAGTCGTTGATATAATACTCGCCTTCAACACCAGCAACAAATCCTGTACGCCACTTGGCATCGGCTCCTCCGTCCCAAGAACCTGAGATATGTCCCATACCAATACCTGCTTTAGGCTGCAATGTAAATGAACCAGCATCGCGACCTGTGTTCTGTGCACTTGCTGTCAGGGCTACCACACCCATGACCAGCGTCATCATAATTTTCTTCATAATTGATTGATTTGAAATAAAACTTAACATTAACTAACTATAATCCAGTGGCACCTGTCAATGTGAACGTTTTGATAGTGGTCCAGTTAGATGCATCTGAAGACTTCTGGAGATTAACAGTGCCTCTGATGTATTTATTGTTATAGACATCAACAATAGCTTGCAGACGCTTAATCAGGTCACTTTCATTGACGTCAACAGTTCCGACACTTTCAAGTGCATTTTCCATCTCTCTTTGGAAAGCATTGAATGCGTCTTGATGGCCATTGGCAACCTGTAAGTTGCTCCCGTCAAGCCTATACCAGACTTTCTCAGACTTAATCTCTGTTTTCTCATCACTGCCACATGCGGCCAAGATGGCACTTGTCATTGTCATGCAGATTAAGGCAACTGCGGCCATCAGAATCTTTTTCATTTTCTTAATAGTTTTATGTAAATAATAAATTATAACTAATCTTTCAGTTCGAAGTGCTGATAGTCCTTACAAGTAGTCCAGTCGCCTCCCCATTCAAATCCTTCCTCAATGAAAAGTTTGTAGCACAGGTCGTCGTGATCTATCTTATAGGGGAAACTCTGTGTGCGGTCGCAATACTCCACAGCTGTGGCAGGCTGCACATAGCGTGTACCGTCTTCGCGGTCTTTGTAGTAGGGATTGTAGAGGGTATTGATGTCTACAGCCAACCCGCGGGCATGCTTCGAGAGTTTGGTGGTGCCGCTGATGGGGCGGTAACAGAAGCATGACGAGTTGTTGTCGCGCATCTGGGTCTCGTCGTCGGCGTCATAGACGTCAGGCAGCACCATGCGCTGTATGGGGTAGTGCGCATCATAGAGACGGCGCATAATCCTGACCACCCGACTGGCAATTTCATGACTGCATATCATCTCGCCGATATGTATCTGTTCGTCATAGTCCCAGTGGAGCACCTTCACGTGGTATAGGTCGCCTCGACCGATGTAGGGATTTTCCTTGTAGGTCTTGCCCTGCATACGCTGCCAGACGTTGTCAGGAATAAAGCCTGCCATGAAGCACGACTCTATGCCAAAGGCATCGACAGCCTCTTGGGAGACGATAGCCCCAGCCTGCCATTCCTCCAGTTCCTTCAAGCCGGGTGTCGGCTCCGGCGTCGGGTTGTCCTTATTGATGCTGCTGTCGCTGCACGACGCAAGCGACATTGCGCCGCAGAAAGCCATGACAAGCATCAATGGCCGGATGGCTCTTCTTTGGATGACAGCAAGCATCCAGATGAGATTCTTTTTCATACATTGTTTATTGAATATACATGTTTCCTGTTTATATGACACTTACATATTACATTACTTCCAGTTCGGCATCACCAGTGGAGATGCTGGTGGTGGCTTCACTCCTGTCCTTACCAATGTTCACCTTGACATTCTTCAGCATACCCTTGGCGGTAACCTTATTATTGTCGGGGTTGATAAACTCGAAGGTGACGGTGTAGGAACCTTCTCTGACAGCCTTCTCAGCCGACTCTTTGGGCGCAAATGTGTTGGCTATGGTAGTGGTTGGAGTATCACTGCCTGTCTTATAAATCTTCACATTGCGCATGACATAGCTGTTGGAGGCGTTCTTCAACGAGATCAGGCCCCACTTTTCGCGATCGGGAGCTGGCAGCTTGAACGAGAAACCAACCCAACCACGCTTACCGAAGTTGGGATTGATAACTTTATCGTCGCTTTTATAATTGCCTGAGAAGTCCACATCCCAGTCTCTGCGGTTATCGTCGAAGGTGGCCGTCCAGCGCCAGTGATACCACGAGCTATAACGCGGATGCACATAGGCCATCAGGTGGAACTGCTTCTCACTCTCGTCCTCAACACCGGCCTTGCCGTAAGGCACCTGCCACATCCAGACGTTTTTGGCCTCGAACTCCTTGTGGACATCATCGGGGAAATACTTGACGTAGTTGTCCATGTCGTCTTCGTATAGCACATTGTTAGAATACCAGCGGTATTTCACCATATTAGTCGATGAGTTACGGTCGTAGTCGATGTTGGCCAGTTCGTAACTCATGACATCTTTCCACTCGCAGAAGAACCCGAAGCTGGCTTCAGCCTTGGCCGATGGGCCGTCTTTACTAAGTTCCGCGCCAACGGTGAGCGAACCGTTGAGATTAAAGGTGAACTCATTGGAATTGTTGCGTGCCTTGATGGAGTTCTCCGGGAAAGGATAATAGGCGAACTTCAAGCCATCTACTGTATTCATATTGCTTGGGTCGACCAAGGCGAACTGATAATCCATATCGCAGAACCAATAGCCGTAAACTCTGTTTCGGGTGCCTCCGTGCTTGCCGACAAAGGGGCGCCACATGGAGCTGTTGTGGGGAACGACGACGCTACGGATGGCATAATAGTCGCCAGCATTGTCGCCATTGGCCGAGTTCATATAGAGGGGTAACACGTCGAAGCGCAAAGTGACGGAACCGTGACAATCAAGGACGTCGGGTTCAGACCATGTGGCCTTGTCAATCACTTTCTTGAGCGAGAAGGGGAAGTTGATGGAGTAATGCTTGAAATCCTTCGCCAAAGACAGTTTCAAATGATCAAAATCGGGCATATCATCGCCTCTGGTATTGCCACGTGTAAGTTTCCTTGATTCCGAAGCCTGATTGTCAAATTCCTCTTCGTACCATTCTATCCAGTCCACGAGTGCTGTCAGACGATCGTTATAGTAGTTTAAGTCTTTCACGATGGTACGTTTCGTTTCGTTGCCATTTTCGTCGATGCTGGTGACCTCGTCTTTCTCGTCCAACATAAAGAAATGATCATCAGGATCGATTCCGTTGTGAGTGGCAAACAGCAGTTCATCCCATTCGCCCACGTCTTCATACCCTAACATGTCCGATGCATCCTCTGCTTTCGTAGGCAGGAGGATAATCAGGCCTCCTTTATCATAGAAGTCTATGATATTGCCAATCTTGAGACCGGTGATCATGTCGGCGACGACAATCTTAGCCTCGTCGAGACTATTCACCTTGTTGGGGAAAATCATACTCAAGGCCTGTTGTAGTGGTAAGGGCTTCGAGCCTATGCCTACAAAGTAGGTGGGGGCGTCGCAGTGCTTCCAGCTGGCTGTGGGATCCACCATGAGGTTCATGCCCTCTACTAAACCGTCGTTGTCGTCAGCTGATGAAGGATTGTCTATCTCGGAAGCGCAGGCCGAAAACAAAAAAATACCACAGAACAGGATGGAGGCAAACATCCAAATATTATTCTTTTTCATACTTGTATTTATTATTTTGTGTTATTTACATTTGATGTCCTTGAACTGCCACACGCTCGAGGGTACAATCAGATCAAACTCTTTGGCTTCTGCCGGCAGCGGTGGGAAGATAAGGGCAAAGCGAAGTTTCTGATGGGGCCAGGGGATATAGGTACGGGCCGGATCCATCGTGACGTTTTCCACAGTTTCCAGACCCAGTTTGCCACCTTTGTTGCCTTTGATGTAAGTACTTCCCTTAATACTACAATACATGTTGGCCGAGAGAGCCTCTGTTTCCATCTCAATACGTGTCTCTGTGGTAGAGCAGGCCACACGACAGATCTGGACACCTGCCGCCTTCTTCTTATTCACAAACACGGGGTTTTCCTTCATATAATAATATCCCGAATAGTCAGGCAATATGGTTTTTGCGTTATTCAGGATACTGGGGCCGTCATCCTCGCGCCCGCCCTTGACATACAGGCTGGTGATTTTTCTCGTGAGCGTCTTCTGGTCAGTATAACTGTACTTGCAGTTCAACTTGGCGGCTTCCTCATATTTCTCAAGGGCCTCCTCCCAGTTCTCCTGAGCCTCATAAGCCTTGGCCTCGGTCATAGCGTCCTGGAAACTCTGTTCGAACTCCACCTTCTGACGGGCCTGGATTTCCATCTCCTTTTTTCGTTCAGCCGACTCAATGGCTGCGTTGGCTATGCCAAACACGCCACTAATGGTTCGATGGGTGTCCCAGCTGTTCCACGACTGTGCGCTGATGGGAAGGGCCATTATTAACCCCATTACGATCACAAATGCATTCTTCTTCATCGTTCTTCTCACTTTATATTATTAAGGATTAGTCTTGCTCTTTACGTAGTTCAGGAATGGCCAGCCTGTTTCTGTGACATCATTACCATCAGCATCATAGATTTCATATCTTACCGAACCGTCGAGGGATTGATATAAGACGGCTTTAAAGTAGAAGTTGCTTGCGGCTTCATCAGCCTCGGCTTCCGTTATTCCCGATAATGTTGTTGCGAGATCATATTTCACTTGCTTATTGATCAGTTCGGTTGAGGGGGTCATTGATGCTGCTGAAATATATGAGCTCTTTGGCAGGGTTATCTCCCATGGACCGGTCTTGTCGGTCTTCCTCTCCATCGTCATTTCCAGCTCAGACTTAGCTGGCCATTCGCCGCCATTTTGGGCGTATGTTCTAGGTATTTGACAAGTAAGTTGTAACAATGTTGAAAATACCGTCATTTGTTTACCATTATTATACTTGTATTTAATCCTGAAATACTTCAAGGTTTCTTTCGAGAATCCCAAGTTAAATACCATAAGGCCATCATACTTACTTACACTGATGCCAAGCAAGTCGGCACGATTATCCTGAGGAGGATTGTTGTATGGGTAGCAGGGGTTTACTTTCAGCCAGCGGCTCCAGCCTACGCTCTGGTCGAAGTAAGTTGTCTCGTATGAGTTTACCCAGGCAAAGGCTTGCTGATGAGCATCATACCAGGCCTTTGTTGTCTCATTGGCGAAGGTATAAGGTTCAATACTTTCAAAAAAGACATTCAGTTGGGCAGTCTTGCCATCCATAGTTTGCCCTAAGATGACGGCAGGATAATCTTCAGAAGACATATCGCGCTCAACACCGATGAATCCCCGGCAACCTAAAGTTACGCTATACGTCAGGTCCTTTGCCTCATAGCCTAAGGAGGAAATTGACTGTGCATGACAAATGATGGCCGACTTACAGGCATTATAAAAAGCCTGATAGTATTGAGCAAATTCGTCATAATCCTTCAGAGGTGTTTCAGTCAATAGCTTCAGGTAGTCCGCTGCATCGTATAGAGGTGCTTCGGGGTTATATTGATAGCAGTTGTTTGCAGGGTCATGGAAAACCTCTGTATTCTCTGCGAATACTCCTGATTCCCATATAGCCACAAGACGATCTGTAAATGTTCTCATGGTTGACAGAACGACGGGAATCTTACTCATATCCGTTATATTGAAATCTACATTCTGAGCTTTAGGATCTGGTTCAACAATAGTATTTTCCTTATGGTCAGCCGCTTTCTTGGCACAAGCGTCCACGAACTTCTGCCCCCATACCACCAAGTTCTCTCCGTTGGCACCCGCATTCTTCAGCATCTCAACGAAAGCCTTCTGATCCTGTCCAAAGGTAGAATGGCCTGAAGCAATCACGTAGTCAACAACACTCCTTAACTCCGATAGTGTCTCCAAATTATTCATCAGACAGCAGTCGAAGTTGATCATCTTCATGTGTACACCGCTCTTCTGGATACCCTCCAGCATCTCACGGTTTGTCAGATTCGGATTACCTTGCAGATTGTCATCGCTCATCAAACCACGAGTGGCAGCAACTTTCGACTTATCATAGTCGAAGGCGATCTGATAGCCTGCGCCATGGTCGGATATCATGAATACGTAGTTATGAGCCGGAGCCGTCTTCACACAATAGTTAATGAAGTTGGCGATAGAATCAGGCTGGTAGAGTTGCGAGTTAGCCTGTTGCGTGCCATAGAGCATGTCATCTGTCAGCAACAGCAGTTTTGCACCTTCTTCTGTCGATTTATTCAGCAGCTTAGCATCGAGTTCGTAACGATAGAGCTGCCCTGGTGCGCCGCTAAAAGAAAAATCCTTTGATAATTCCTTCGAATACTTGTATTGAGTAATGACACGCACCTGCTTGTTGTTTTCGCCAAGAGCACCACAAAGAGCAGCCAAGTCTTTCTCTATGGAAGCATCAAGGTTTCCGCCACCTGTCGTGTAGAATATGACGGTGTAGTCGGCCATGTCCTCTTCCGTTGCCGGTGTTGGCGTCTCTGAGTTAGCAGGGTTGTCCTCAATGCTACAAGAAGTTAATGTGAGGCAGCTTGAAAGGATAGCTGTCCAAATCCATGTAAATTTTCTCATTGTTCTTTATAATTAGTTAATATCTATTTTTCCCACAAAATTACGATTATCTTTTTAAATAGTGGTGAAAAAGATAAAAAAAATCAGACTTGTTGCGCAACGAAAACGTTTTTGCGCAGAAAAAGGGATTTCTTGTAAAAAATGAACGGTAAAATGTGAAAAAGATGTCTCGGTGTGGACATATATGACTGAAAAATCGTAACTTTGCACTATAAAAACGAAACATAGTTATGGACAAGCAGATTATCGGAACGACAGAAAGCATTGAGAGTAAGTATCGGGTGAATCATGTGGACAGCGGATTACCCCGCTGGCTCATTGAGTTGGCCTTTGTATGTCTGCTGTTGCAGGGTATCTGCACCTGGACACCGCTGATGCACATGATGGAAGATCATCTGCCGATGGTGCTGGCTGTCATCCAGACGTTCGGGGCTGTGGTGATGTACTATGGACTGCTGCGAGGAATGAAACCGTTATACCGTCCATGCATGATTTGGTGGTGGTTGGTGATAGCACTCAACATTGCGGGATTTGTCACCACTGCCTTCCCTGTGATTCCAAGGGAAGTGGGGTTGACCATAGCCCTGTCGCTTATGCTGGTCTATCTACCATTGGGTGTGCTGATTGCCGTCAGCTATCGTGGTCGTCTGCGGCTGATAGGCATCTGGATGGCAGTCTACATCCTCATTTCCAGCATCATCCCCGTGCTGTGGTTCCTTCTGGGAGCTGACGATTCCGGCATAGTTAACACTCTAATGGAGTTTTCTACCATCGGCGTTGTCATCGTTTATGCTTGGGCGATGAGAAGGGTGTTGATTAAGTGAAGGTTGCGGGTAAGCAACGCAGAACGAAGTTTACTCAAAGTATGCCGAGCATAAGCAGCCTCGACCAAAGGTCAAGAGTGAAATAGTTAACTTTGTGATTGCCGATATTGCAAGGGTGTGATGCCGAGACGTCGTTTCACTTCTGTCTGGAAAGTACGACGACCGCCAAAACCGGCCTCTGCGCCAACGGCCTCGATGGTCCAATGCGGTTCCTCCAGCAACAGGCGACAGGCCAAGAGGAAACGCTTCTCGTTGAGGTAATCCCCCAGGCTGTTGTACTTCGGATGATTCTTGAACAGTCCGCCAAGACGTTTCTGCGTTAGCCCGAGCGCTTTGGCCATGGTCTTCAGTGTCAGGTTCGGGTTGGTGAAGAGACGTGTCTCATCCATCTTATGGTCTATCCATGCCATCAGTTCCTCGTCGGTCATGTCAGACGTTAATTCTATATGCTCGCGATGCTGGCGAGTCTGCTCGCGTAACAGCATTACCTCGTCCGGGATACTATGTTTCAATTGCTCCGCCAGCGCCTCTTGTTGCCGCTGTAGCGACACGATCATCTCCTTCTGTTCTTCCAACTCGCTTCTCTGCTCCTCCAATTTTGAATTCTGTTCAGCCAGTTCGTTCATCCGCTTCTCAAGTTCGCAGCCTTGCATCTTGTTCTGTTTGAGCAATGTGTTTTGGTTCTCCACCAGCATTGTGTTGGTAGAGATAATCTTCTTTGCATTGGCATTCAGCACCAGCATCGTGATGATGAATGCAATCACGAACACGATGATGACGGCTGCTATAATTAGATGTGCTCCTGTCATGGAAATGACCTGTTTTTACATTTTTAATTGCAAAAGTATGCTTTTTCTGTTGAATTTCAACCTTGTTACCCATAAATATATGCTATTTGTTGCGCAGGAATAGGGTTTTTGCGCAAAAACAGATTTAAAAATGCCCGAGTGAGGCATAATAACACAGTGGATGTTTTATTCGCCTTTGCTAAGACGCGCTGGACAATCTGGCCAGCAGACCGATGAGTGCCAAGTGGGTCAGAACGGCAAGGCAGTACAAACTCAACATCTATTCAGCAAAACCTTACAACATTATTTGGGAACACGGATAGGCTAACTTTCCTTCGCTGATGCTTTGGTCTAAGCCTCTCGACCTTACGGGGTAAGGGGGAACTGGCTCATGTCTAGTCGTATTGCACGTTTGTATGCCTATAAACAGACAGACATGTCTCAAATAACGGCAAAATTAGAACCTTGACAAATCATCTGCGGATTTTAGGAAACAAACTTTTTTCTACAATTATTTTGTTGTTTCGTTGTTTTTTCCTAACTTTGCAAGCGTAAGATATTCTACATCTTATCACAATAAGGCTATATGCCGAAGGATCTAATCCTATATGCCCTCTTCGGAGGGCATTTTTATTGGAATAGCAGACATTAGTGGGGTCATTATTGTGGTCGCTTGGCAATACTCCGGACAAAAATAATTCTTCAGCGGACGAAAAAAATTTTTTAGCGAACGAAAATAAAATTTCTCCGAACGAAAAAAATTACTCCGAGAGTATTTGCAAATATGTGTAGGACTATTGAACAATAAGGGTGCCTTATTGAAAACAAGCGTTCCTTACTTTGCGTCGGTTGCTCCACGTTAAGCAACAGCGCAGTTACGGCAGGCTATTTATTCCCAAGGTGGGAATATTTCATTCCCAGGCTGGGAATGTTTTGTTCCCAAGGTGGGAATAATTCATGGGCTAGAAGTCCGATTCTCATTCTAACAAGGAACGAGTATTGAACGATAAGGGCCGAGTAATGAAAATTAAAGGCACCTTATTGAACAATAAGTGTACCTTATTGGAAGACCTAACATTGTTTTCAGAAAAAGTGCCTGAATAAAGGCATTTCGAGCAATTTCGCAGTCCTCAAGACCTAACAAAGACCTAACATAAAGGTAACATAGACCTAACATAACACCCAACATGGGGGACTTTGATGATGTAACCTCTATGTTAGGTCTTTGTTAGGTGTCATGTTAGGTGTCGGAGCGTCCATGACGTTCTTAAGTTGCTGAAAGTAAGCTACTTGCAATTTGCCAATGTTAGGTGTTATGGAAAATGTTATTTCGTACATTGACGAAGAAGACGAGCTGCTTTTTCGCTCGGAAATGAAAATAAATAAGGATTTGTTTTGTATTGTCCTCGCTTTTTCGTACCTTCGCGACAAAATTCTAAATAAAGCGCAAAAATGAAGTATTACAGCACGAATGGGCAGGCTCCCATTGCCGACCTGCAAAAAGCAGTAGTGAAAGGACTGGCAGAAGACCGCGGTCTGTACATGCCGGAAGAGATTTATAAGTTGCCGAAGGCATTCTTCAACGACATTCAGGACATGAAGTTCCAGGATATTGCCTACAACGTGGCCAGCAACTTCTTCGGTGACGATGTAGATGGTGACGCCTTACAGGATATCGTTTATGACACGCTGTCGTTCGACTGTCCTGTGGTGAAAGTGACCGACAACATCTATGCTTTGGAGTTATTCCATGGCCCTACCCTCGCCTTTAAGGATGTCGGCGCAAGGTTTATGGCGCGATTGCTGGGATACTTCCTGCGGATGAATGGTTGCGGGGAAACCGCAACCAATGGGACGGTGAACGTCCTCGTGGCAACCAGCGGCGACACGGGCTCAGCTGTGGCCAATGGATTCCTCGGCGTCGAGGGCATCCATGTATATGTGCTCTATCCTAAAGGCAAGGTCAGCCCTATTCAGGAGTGTCAGTTCACGACGCTGGGCAAGAACATCACTGCTATCGAGGTGGACGGCGTATTCGACGACTGCCAGGCACTCGTTAAATCGGCCTTCATGGATGAGGAGTTGAACCAGCACATGAAGCTGACGTCGGCCAACAGCATCAACGTTGCCCGTTTCCTCCCGCAGGCGTTCTACTATTTTAATGCGTACGCACGCATGAAGGAAAATGTAAAAATGAAACAATGTAATAATGCAAAAATGGAGGAGGCGGGCATCGTGATGTGCGTGCCCAGCGGTAACTTCGGTAACATCTGCTCGGCGCTGTTCGGACATGAGATGGGACTGCCCATCAAGCGCTTCATTGCTGCCAACAACGCGAACGACATTTTCTACAAATACCTGCTGACGGGCCACTACGACCCGAAGCCCACCATTCAGACTTTGGCCAACGCGATGGACGTAGGCGACCCCTCGAACTTTGCACGTATTCTGAACCTTTACAGCCAGAATAATACGCTGACACCCGAGGCTACTCACCATCGCATCACCAACCTGATTAGCGGTGCCACCTTCAGCGACGAGCAAATCAAGGAAACCATGCGCCAATGCTATAGCGAAACGGGCTATATACTTGATCCTCATGGAGCTTGCGGATATCGTGCACTACAAGAAAGTCTGAATCCCGGCGAGGTCGGCGTGTTCTGCGAGACGGCCCATCCTGCCAAGTTCAAGGAGAAGGTTGACGACATTCTGGGTATCGATATCGAGATTCCAGCTCGCCTGCGTGCCTTCATGGAGGGCGAGAAGCAGAACGTGGCTCTCTCGAAGAACTTTGCCGACTTCAAGGCCTACCTCATGGGGCAATAGTGAGTTTTCGCAAACGTTAACGTCATAAATTACGTAAAAACGATACGTTATTCGGAAATTATTCACTATCTTTGCACTCAGATTTCAAAACAAACTATTTAATAAAGAATACAATTATGTTGAAACCGTTAAACAAACACTTCGCTCCGAAGAGCGTGATGCCTGAAAAGGTGATTCAGTTTGGTGAGGGTAACTTCCTCCGTGCGTTCGTTGATTGGATTATCTGGAACATGGACCAGAAGACCAATTTCAATGGTAGCGTTGTTGTCGTACAGCCCATCGACAAGGGTATGGTTGAGTGGCTCAATGGTCAGGACTGCCTGTACCACGTGAACCTGCAGGGTCGTGAGAACGGCAAGCCCGTCAACACCCTCGAGCGTATCGATGTCATCAGTCGTGCGCTGAACCCCTACTCTCAGAACGATGCTTTCATGGCGCTGGCCGACCAGCCCGAGATTCGTTTCGTCATTTCAAACACCACTGAGGCTGGTATTGCCTTTGATCCCGCCTGCAAGCTGGAGGACAAGCCCGCCAGCAGCTATCCTGGCAAGCTTGTGCAGTTGCTGTATCGTCGCTGGCAGACTTTCAATGGCGATCCCACGAAGGGTCTGATCATCTTCCCCTGCGAGCTTATCTTCCTGAATGGCCACGTGCTAAAGGATTGCATCAACAAGTACATCGAGCTGTGGCAGCTGCCCGCTGACTTCAAGAAGTGGTTCGACGAGTGCTGCGGCGTTTACGCTACCCTCGTAGACCGTATCGTTCCTGGCTTCCCCCGCAAGGAGATTGCCGAGATTCAGGAGAAGGTGGGCTATCGCGACAACCTCGTCGTACAGGCCGAGAACTTCCACCTGTGGGTCATCGAGGCTCCGAAGGAGATTGCTGCAGAGTTCCCCGCCGACAAAGCAGGCTTGCACGTGCTGTTCGTTCCCTCTGAAGAGCCTTATCACAAGCGTAAGGTGACTCTGTTGAACGGCCCGCACACCGTATTGTCGCCCGTGGCATTCCTGAGCGGTGTCAACATCGTTCGCGACGCCTGCAACCACGAGGTTATCTCGAAGTACATCCACAAGGTACAGTTCGAAGAGCTGATGCAGACCCTCGACCTGCCGATGGACGAGCTGGAGAAGTTTGCAGGCGACGTGCTCGAGCGTTTCGACAACCCGTTCGTCGACCACCAGGTTACCTCGATCATGCTCAACTCATTCCCCAAGTTCCAGGCTCGCGACCTTCCCGGCGTGAAGACCTACTTGGAGCGCAAGGGCGAGCTGCCTAAGGGTCTCGTATTCGGTCTGGCTGCCATCATCACCTACTACAAGGGTGGCAAGCGTGCCGACGGCGTGGAGATTATCCCCAACGACGACGAGAAGATCATGGGCCTGCTGAAGGAGCTCTGGGCTACCGGCGACACGCAGAAGGTGACCGACGGCGTACTCGGTGCTGAGTTCATCTGGGCCGAGGACCTGAACAAGGTGGCTGGTCTGAATGCTATGGTGAAGATGTTCCTCGACCTCATTCAGGACAAGGGCATGCTCGAAGCAGTAAAGACTATTCTGTAATCACACGAATATATTCCAAGAAAGTGAGCTGACTATTTGGTCGGCTCACTTTTTTTCCGTAATTTTGCAACCCAAATATAAGGTACGCTCATGAGTGATTACATCGAGATAAAAGGAGCCAGGGTCAACAACCTGAAGAATGTCAACGTCAAGATACCACGCAACCAGCTGGTAGCCGTTACCGGTGTTTCCGGCTCAGGAAAGTCGTCGTTGGCTTTCGACACGCTGTATGCCGAGGGTCAGCGTCGCTACGTCGAGAGCCTCTCGTCGTATGCCCGCCAGTTTCTGGGGCGAATGAACAAGCCCGAGTGTGACTACATTCGCGGCATTCCGCCCGCCATCGCCATTGAGCAGAAAGTCATCTCGCGCAACCCGCGAAGTACAGTCGGTACTACGACGGAAATCTACGAGTACCTGCGCCTGCTCTTTGCCCGCATTGGTCATACCTATTCGCCCATCAGCGGACAGGAAGTAAAGAAGCACTCTACGGAAGATATCATCCAGTGTGTGCAGCAGTTCCAGCCGGGCACCAAATTCGTCGTCATGGCACCTATCCATCTCGGTGAGGGGCGCACCTTGGAACGTCAACTGCAGATGTTTGTCCAGAATGGCTATGTCCGCATGGCCGTTGACGGCAACATCGTCCGCATCGACGACTGGCTGGCCACTGTGTCCGACAGTTCTGCTGTCGGAGCATCGAGCCTCTATCTCGTTATTGATCGCCTGTCTGTCGACGACAGCAAGGACTCTATATCGCGTCTCGTTGACTCTGCAGAGACGGCATTCTACGAAGGGCGCGGCGACTTACGCCTGATGGTCAGCCCATCGGGACTCACCTACGATTTCTCACAGCGTTTCGAGGCCGACGGCATGACATTCGAAGAGCCGAACGACCAGATGTTCTCTTTCAATTCTCCCGCAGGAGCCTGTCCGGAATGTCAGGGATTTGGTAAGATTATCGGCATTGACGAACACTTGGTCATTCCCAACACCACGCTATCGGTCTACGACGGTTGCGTACAGCCCTGGCACGGCGAAAAAATGAAAATGTGGAAAGAAGAATTCTGTCGTCGGGCCTCTAAAGACGACTTTCCCATCTTCGAACCTTATTACAACCTGACACAGAAGCAGAAAGATATGCTGTGGCACGGTCTGCCCTCTGATAAGCATCGCGACAAGACCGATCGTGTATCCATCGATAACTTCTTTGAGATGCTGCGCGAGAATCAATACAAGATTCAGTATCGCGTCATGCTGGCCCGTTATCGTGGCAAGACCACCTGTCCCAAGTGCCACGGTACGCGTTTGAAACCCGAGGCTGAATACGTCAAGATTGGGGGACGCAGCATCACCGACCTGGTGCAGATGCCGATTATTCGTTTGAAACAATGGTTCGACCAGTTAGAACTGACAGAGCAGGAACAGGTCATTGGTCGACGATTACTTACAGAAATCAACTCTCGTCTGCAGTTTCTGCTCGATGTCGGACTGAGCTATCTCACGCTCAACCGCATGTCCAACTCATTGTCAGGCGGCGAGAGTCAGCGCATCAATCTTACCACCTCGTTGGGCTCATCGCTGGTGGGTTCCCTCTATATCCTCGACGAACCAAGCATCGGATTGCATTCACGCGACACCGACCGACTCATCAAAGTGCTCAAACAATTGCGCGACCTGGGTAATACCGTTGTCATCGTCGAGCACGACGAGGAAATCATGCGCGCTGCCGACTACCTCATCGATGTTGGTCCCGACGCTGGCCGCTTAGGCGGTGAAATCATGTACGCCGGGCCCGTTCCTGCGCTAGACGGTTCAGCAGGTCGTGTGCCCGACGGTTTTGCCGTCGGGAAAAGCCACACGGTGAGGTATCTTACCCACCAGGATCATATTCCAGTACCCAGCAGTCGTCGCCCCTGGAATCAGAAAATTACTATCAAAGGTGCGCGCATGAACAACCTGCAAGGTATTGACGTCGACTTCCCGCTGAACGTCATGACTGTTGTCACCGGTGTTTCCGGCTCCGGCAAGTCGTCACTGGTCAAAGGCATTCTCTACCCCGCCCTGAAGCGTCATTTGGGCGACGTTTGCGATGCACCGGGGGAATACATGGGCCTCGAGGGCGACTATCTGTCCGTGAAACATGTGGAGTTTGTCGACCAAAACCCGATTGGTAAGTCCACGCGATCGAATCCTGCCACTTATGTCAAAGCCTACGATGCCATACGCGATCTCTTTGCCGATCAACCGCTGGCCAAGCAGATGAATTTCACACCGCAATATTTCTCGTTTAATGCTGATGGTGGACGATGCGACGAGTGTAAGGGTTCCGGTGTCATTACTGTCGAGATGCAGTTCATGGCCGACATCGTACTCGAATGCGAGGCCTGTCACGGGCACCGATTCAAACACGACATTCTCGATGTCCGTTTCCATGGGAAAAACATCGACGACGTACTCAACATGACCATCGACGAGGCCATCCAGTTCTTTGCCAACAGCCAAAAGACAAATGCTAACAGCTTATGTAAGACCATCGTCAACCGTCTGCGTCCGCTCGCTGATGTCGGACTGGGCTATATCAAACTCGGACAAAACTCCTCTACGCTCTCCGGTGGTGAGAACCAACGTGTCAAACTGGCTTATTTCATCGGACAGGAGAAACAGGAACCCACACTCTTCATCTTCGACGAGCCAACCACTGGTCTACACTTCCACGACATAGAGCGACTCCTCCACTCGTTCAACGCGCTCATCGAACGCGGACATACCATTCTCATCATTGAACATAACATGGAAATTATCAAGTGTGCCGACCATATCATCGACATCGGCCCCGATGGTGGCGACCGTGGTGGACAGCTAGTAGCATGTGGTACGCCCGAACAGATTGCCGACTGTCCGCAAAGCGTTACCGGGAAATACCTAAAAGACAAGCTATAACACAAGCAGAGTGTTAACAAATCATAATTCTCAATTCTCAATTCTCAATTCTCAATTAAAATGATTACCTTTGCACCCGCTTTGAGAAAAGCAAGAGATCTTTGAAAGGCTGCCGATATGGCTCAGTTGGTAGAGCAACGCATTCGTAATGCGTGGGTCGCCGGTTCGAGTCCGGCTATCGGCTCACTTTCCTCGGGAGTCAGAATCCAACATTCTGGCTCCTTTTTCTTACCAGCGGATTTAGCTCAGTTGGTAGAGCATTGGCTTCCCAAGCCGAGGGTCGCGGGTTCGAGTCCCGTAATCCGCTCCTCAAAAAAGAGAAAAATGAGGAAAAAGTGAAAAAAAAGGCTCAAAAATTTGCAGGGTTCAAAAATTAGTCGTACCTTTGCACCCGCAATTGAGGAGATAACCCCACGGTTTCGAACTCCAGGGTCCTTTTGGAAGGATGGGTGAGTGGCTGAAACCAGCAGTTTGCTAAACTGCCGTACGGGTTCCCGTACCGGGGGTTCGAATCCCCCTCCTTCCGCACCGAGGGGATTTCTCTGAGAGAGCACTCTTTGAAATGTTGGTCGATTGACTTTTGGTCTATCTCCCTCGCGACTCGGTCATTCAAATATATTTGAAGACTCTCGCTGCTTGGTCGATTCATCTAATGGTTAGGATACAAGATTCTCAATCTTGGCATAGGGGTTCGATTCCCCTATCGACTACTTGGACGATGCACCCGTAGCTCAGTTGGTAGAGCACCTGACTCTTAATCAGGGTGTCCAGGGTTCGAGCCCCTGCGGGTGTACAAAGAAAAGGAATTGAATGAAAATTCAGTTCCTTTTTTATGTACCTTCGCAGGCGAAATGAAGAAAGGACTATTGGCTTTATCGCCCCTTGGGGTATTCATCGTAATGTACCTGGTAACCAGCATTATTGCGGGTGATTTCTATAAGGTGCCTATTACGGTGGGGTTCTTGGTGGCATCAATATATGCGGTAATCATCAGCGGAGGACTGCCTCTGCGCAAGCGGATAGACATATACAGCAAAGGGGCGGGAACGTCGCAAATGATGCTGATGATATGGATATTCATCTTGGCCGGAGCCTTTGCGCACTCAGCGAAAGTGATGGGATCTATAGACGCGACGGTCAATCTGGCATTGACGCTGTTGCCTGGTGAGATGCTGCTGGCAGGACTATTCCTGGCGGCATGTTTCATATCGCTGAGCGTGGGAACAAGTGTAGGAACCATCGTGGCACTAACCCCCATTGCAGCTGGTGTGGCGACACAGACAGGCACATCGGTGGCCCTGATGACTGCGGTAGTGGTCGGTGGTTCGCTGTTTGGCGACAACCTGTCGTTTATCTCGGACACAACCATTGTGGCAACGTCGACGCAGGGCTGTCGATTGAGTGACAAGTTTCGCGTGAATTCGTTCATCGTAATACCTGCGGCTGTAATAATCCTGTGCGTATACATCTTCATGGGACAAGGCATCAGTTCGCCACAAAGTGTGGGCGAAGTATCGATTGTGAAGGTCATACCATACTTGGTTGTGTTGCTTACAGCTATCTTTGGCATGAATGTGATGGCGGTGTTGACGCTTGGCATCGTTCTTACAGGCGCTATCGGTATTGCAGACGGTTCGTACGACGTCTTCGGATGGTTTCATGCCATGGGCGACGGCATTATTGGCATGGGCGAACTGATTATCATCACTATGATGGCTGGCGGACTGTTGGAGATTATCCGCCACAATGGAGGCATCGATTTTCTGTTGGAGCGACTGACGCGTCATGTGAATACCAAGCGCAGTGCCGAACTGTCGATAGCAGCACTGGTGTCGCTGGTGAACCTGTGTACAGCGAACAACACCGTGGCCATTATTACCGTAGGCGGATTGGCCAAACACATCGGTGACCGCTACGGTGTGGATAGTCGTAAGGCAGCATCAATACTGGACACCTTCTCGTGCGTAATGCAGGGACTTATCCCCTACGGAGCACAGCTGCTGATGGCAGCAGGACTGGCTGCACTAAATCCCGTGAGCATCATTCCTTACCTATATTACCCCATGGCTGTGGGCGTAGCAGCACTATTTTCCATTGTATTCAGATACCCTAAACGTTATTCATAATGGACATCATTCACAGAAACATAGAACGGCTCATCTATCTAGAGGACCCTAACGAGCGCGAAGCGATAGAACCTATGAGCGAGTGGAAATGGAAACGACTCTACTCAATAGTACGCGATTATGGACTCGGCCCATGGATAGCCAATGGTTTGCAGGCCTATAGCGACGATTTTTTCTTGCAACTATCCCCCACTCTTCGCGACCAGTTTATGGCACTGAGCGGTGAGAAAGACCCTGCACGGCTAGAACGCTACGAACTGGAAATGGAGCGCGCCAAAGGCACACTCCATAAGTTGAAGCCACGGTCGCTGCATGCCTATGCCCGCGACCTGATCAATACCGTCAAGAATATCGAAGAATAGCCCTACTCCACCTATTCTTACCTACTCCACCTACGCGACCTAATGATGTTTGAATCGGATTTCGCGTAGATTGTGTTCACCCATGAAACGACTCTTGTCGACAAATCCGTTGATGCCTATAATGCGTCCCTTTGCGGTATACTGCCACATGGTATAATCGCGATCATCTGCCAGCACGGGAGCTTCGTCTGTATACATAGCCACCATCAGATGATAGTCGTCGATTTTGCCTTGCAGATGACGGTTGTAGAAATTGCGAAAAGTGTAGAGCAACGGCTTCTGATGGTAAGCTTCCTCAACGAGATCAAGAAAATAGAACAGCGAATCGCAGAACACATCGGTCGACAACCCACCCGTTGACTCGATGTCAATCATGGGAATCAGGTCCTGTTCGCCAGGCAGACACTGTGACATGAAATTCTTGAGTTGTTTCTGCTGGTCGGTCAATGGACGATAGAAATGGTAGGAGCCGACCTTCAGCCCATGACGGTGAGCCATCTCGATGTTACGCTCAAATGTAGCATCAATTCGATCTCCACCTTCGGTAGCTTTCAAGTAGACATAGGTCATATTAGTACGGTCGCCCACCGTTTCCCAGAACACATTACCCTGATAATGGCTCAGGTCGAGGCCATGAATATGCCGGCAGGTATCCTCACACTGCACATAGGGATTGGGCTTTTCAACCTTCACTGTGTCCTGCTCAGCTGGCACATTCTGCACATCCTGCGCCCACAGCTGACCTGCAAAAAAGAATATTATTGCACTAAATACTATCTGCTTCTTATTCATCTTTTAATGATTACCTATTATTATTTCGTAACGCGAATCCAGTCGGCGTCAAGCCAACCGCGATCCGTCTTTGGATTGGTGTCAACGGCAACAAAACCGAATTTTGCGCCAATCCATTTGCCTTGTTTCATCTGGTATTCGCCACCACAGTCTTGATATTTCTTGCCATTCTGGCTCCACGCAAAGCTAACCTTGGGAATGCCACCATGAGCAACGCCAGCCTCGGCATTACGGACCTTCAAACGCAAGTAGATGTCTTCGTGAATACCGGGTTTGTAGTCAATCTTATCCTCGGCAGTGGGTTTCAGTGTGGCTACAACTTCCTCCTGCTGGGCCTTGCCACGATCAGCATCCTGACAGGTAAGGATGACCAGCTGGAATTCCTTGCCCTCGCGACGAACCACCAGCGCCTGATAGTTATGACCCATCATGATGATTCCGCCCATCTGACCATCAGCCTTCGATGTGAAACGAACCTTTGCGGTAACTGTGAACTCGTCGGCTGGTGTCTTCTGTAACAGCAGGTTGGGTACTTCCCAAAAATTCTTCCAACCATCGGAGAGCTTATGAGTGTAGATGCGCATGGTGCCGAAAGCGGTGGGAACACCGAACTTCTCGTCGTAGTTGGCATGCCACTCCCATTGTTTACCAATAACGGGAGCATTGAATTCGTCGCTCTCAACGGGATTGACTATGCGTGTGTCGGAAGCTTTTGGCTTCTGATAAGTGGTAACGGGTTCGCCCTTCTTGCCCATGACGGGCCAGCCAGTAGACCAGTCGACAGGGTTCAGATGTACCACGCGACCATAAGCCTCCTTATCCTGGAAGTGCAGGAACCAATCTTCTCCATACTTTGTATGTACCCAACCACCCTGATGAGGGCCGTTGATGTTGGTCTTGCCCTGCTGCAACACGATTTTATGTTCGTAAGGACCGTAGGGTGACTTTGAACGCATAGCCAGTTGGAAACCTTCAGGAACACCACCAGCAGGACACATTATCCAGTACCAGCCGTCGCGTTTATAGAACTTCGGACCCTCGCAGGTACGGTTCTCTGTGCCGTTTCCATCAAACACGATGACGGGCTGTCCAATGGGACGCATGCCATCAGCACTCATCTCGCGAACCGTCAGCACAGAGGCAAACTTCGAACGCGAATTGGCCCAACCATTGACCAGATAGCAGCGTCCGTCGTCGTCCCAAAGCGGTGTAGTATCAATATACCCCTTGCCCTTGATGACACAAACGGGATTCTCCCACTGGCCTTCTGGATGCTGTGTCTTCACCATATACACACCATAGTCTGGGTCGCCCCAATAAATATAGTACCAACCATTATGGAAACGGATGCTAGGAGCCCAGACGCCAGCACCATGTTGAGGTGTGCTGAAATGCTGTTGCAACTCAGCGTCGCCCTCGTAAAGACTAGTCAGCGCGTAACTGACAATCTCCCAGTTCACCAAGTCCTTCGAATGCAGGATGGGCAGCCCGGGCACACACTGGAAACTGGAGGCCGTCATGTAATAATCTTCTCCGCTGGCACCCACGCAAACATCGGGGTCGGAGTAGTCGGCATTGATAACGGGATTAGTGTACGTGCCGTCGCCATTGTCGGGCGACCATACCTCTGATTTGTAATTTTGTGCGCTGGCAGACCATGTAGCCATTGCCAACAACATAAGAGCTAGTTTTTTCATTGTAGTTTATTTATTTTGAGTTTGTAGTTTATTCCGTTAAAATCGATGCGCATGACCCGCTTCACGTCGTCGTCAGTCGGTGAAATGGCGAGTGCCACATGCCCCATTGTGCGACGAAGATTTATCTCAACACAAGGATGCAAAAATAGTTGAGAATTGAGAGTTGAGAATAGAGAATTATGATTACCTTTGTTGACGATCATCATATCGACACCGAAGGGGCCACGATAAGAAGCAAGACTGAGGTTGCTCGTTATTTGTTGCTTGATTCTATCAAGTAAATCCTCTGGTATATAGCGACTTATCATCTCCTGCTTAGCTCGCTCGGTTGCAAGGATATTTCCCACGTAAGCACCATTAATGGTATGGAACAGCGAGAGTCCGAGATAGTGAATGCCTGCATCATCGACATAGAATTCCATACCAAAATCTTTTACTTTATTATAGTATGGTTCTACCATTACCGAGCCCTGTTGGGCAACCAGATTACTAAACCATCCTGCCTGCATCTGAAACGGTGTACGCTCCGTGCTCAAGAAGCGCAACCCTCGCCCACTCGACGACCAAGGAGCCTTCATCACCACCTGACCGTAACGAGCCAGCAATGACTCCACTTCGTCAGCGGTAGTACACTCGAAAGCTTCGCCTATAGTTCCCTCCATCTGCAACAAAGGTAGCAGACGGGCAGCAGTTCGACGATGGGACAGTTGGCGAATCTGAGCTATCTGTTCTTCAGACGGCAATAGCGACTCACGAACACCGTAGCGTTTCAATGTGGCACGCAAAGCCAAATTCCAACCCCAAGGGAGCACGGCATCAGTTTCCTCGGAGCAAACGCCTCGATTGCTCGGAGCAATCCACTCGATAGCTCCGGACAATTCACGACATCCCGTCTGACGCAGTCTGTGAACCACCTTGCGGAAAGCTTTTTCGGCACTCTCCACATGGTCGACCAGCACCACATCACCCTCTTCTGCCCAAAGGGCAGGCAGGAAACCCAAATCAGCCCGAAGCTGACGCCCTGCGTGTGGGGCCGTAAAGTTTGCCAGGTTGCTGGCCAGCGCTATATCGTGCTCAGGATTGAATACATGTAGCTTCATTTCGGCTGCAAAGGTAATGAAAATCGATAGAAAAAACAAATTTATTTGGGTATTTGAGAAATTATTGCTAAATTTGCAACGTTTTAACAAAATATATAATATTGTATATGAAACCAGTAAAGATACTAAGTGTCGACGACGAGGCCGATCTCGAGTTGCTATTAACCCAATATTTCCGTCGCCAAATCAGGAAAGGCGAATACCAGTTCTTCTTTGCCCACAACGGCTTGGAGGCGTTGACCATGCTGTTGAAAGAAAAGGATATCGACATTATTCTGAGCGATATCAACATGCCCGAGATGGACGGACTGACGCTACTCACGAAAATCAACGAGTTGCAGAATCCCGCCCTGAAGTGCATCATGGTGTCGGCCTATGGCGACATGTCGAACATCCGCTCGGCAATGAACAACGGTGCCTTCGACTTTGCCACAAAGCCCATCGATCTGGATGACCTCAGCGTGACCATTGAAAAAGCCATCCAGCAGATAGAGTATATTAAGCAGTCGCAGGAAGAGCACTCACAGCTGGAATCGCTGAAGACCGACCTGGCTGTAGCGGGCGAGATTCAACAGGCTATTCTGCCACGTATCTTCCCCCCATTCCCTGAAAACGAACGCGAGCTTGACCTGGCGGCTACCATGACGCCAGCCAAGGACGTGGGTGGCGACTTCTACGATTTCTTCCGCATTGACGACGACCATATCGGACTGGTGATGGCCGACGTATCGGGTAAGGGTGTTCCTGCCGCTATCTTCATGGCTGTCAGCCGTACCCTGATCCGTACTATTGCCATGCAGGGCTTTGAGCCAGGTGAATGCCTGACAAAGTCGAACAACCTTCTGTTCAAGGAGTCTATCGACTCGATGTTCGTCACCGTGTTCTATGCCATCTACAATATTCGTACAGGAGAGATTGATTATTGTAATGGTGGCCATAATGCCCCTTATATTCTCAAGGCCAACGGCTCGATAGAGATGATGCCCTTGAGCACCAACTGCATGGTGGGTGCCATCGATGACTGGGAATTTAAGAGTGCCAAGTCGCAACTGGGTGTTGGCGACACACTGGTGATGTATACCGATGGTGTCAACGAAGCATTCAACGTCGATTTCCAGGAGTATGGCGACGAGCGCATGGAACAACTACTGAAACAGCAAAGCGGTAAAGACTGTCGCGCCTTGATTGATGCCCAGATGAACGACGTCAAGGCCTTTGCCGGTGAGGCTCCGCAGAGTGACGATATTACCATCATGGCTCTGAAACGTAAAGCATGAATAACGCGAATAAAATCACCATCGCAATAGCCGCAGTCTTACTGTTAGCACTGGTATGGCTGGTCTACAGGGGCTACTACGCCCAGAAAGCGATGGCCTTGCAGAATCAGGAACTTCAGGAGCAGTTGAAGAGACTGACTACGGAAGAGAAGCGTTCTGCCGTCATGCAGCGTGTGAATGCCCAGTTGGAAGAGATTGCCAATGAGCAGCGTCGCATTAGTGACGAGCAGCGCTTGGCCGCTGAGCATCAGACCGAGGTGGCTGAGGAGATGCGTCGCAAGGCTGAGATAGAGCGTCAGAATGCCCTCGTGGCCGAGCAGCGAGCCCTGGAAGCATCGGATGTGGCACAAAGCCAGCGTAAGATTGCCGAACAGCAACGTGCCGAGGCCGAGCAGTCAAAACGTGTGGCCGACACGCTGACGTATCTCAGTCTGGCACGTACCCTCGGACAGTCGGCCATCACACAGTTCAATGCAGGAAATCAGGAGCTGGCCGACCTGCTGGCACATACCGCCTGCCTGTTCACCAACCGCTATCATGGCGACATTTATGCGCCCACCGTCTATCAGGCATTGGCCATGACCAGCCAGAACAAACACGTCTGGAACAAGCATAAGGGCAGCATCACCGACATTGCATTCTCTGACGACAAGTCGGGCTATATGGTTACTTGCAGCACCTATGGTGAAATCATGAAACACACTAATTACAAGGCCGGCAATCTGACCAGCGAAATGCTATTCAGCAATTCTAATTTCGACTTCCGTGACTGCTTTATTGACCGTGCCTCGAACTCCATCTATGCCCTGAGTCGCTCGGGCCATCTGGTCATTATCGACAGTAATAACAAAAAGCAGGTCATCCAAGTCAACATCCCCAAACTCAAGGAAATGGACGTTGCTGACACGCAGTTTCTTCTTTTCGGCGAAAGCGGCATGGCGCTGTTCGACACCACAAAACGCGCCATCGTCATGGAAAAGAAGCTACCCTTCCAAATAGAGTTTATCAGCCGTTATCAGAATCATCCTGTGGTGTTCGACCGCCAGGGGAATATGCATATCATCAAGAGTTTCGACAATATCGAAACCAGCAAGGTGCCCTTCAAGGGACAGGTGACAGCCTTTGCTGAATCCAAGAACCAGCACATGCGAGCCTACGGCATGAGTGACGGCACCATCAACATCATCAAGGCAAAAGGCGAGAAAATCCGTCTGGTGGGTCACCTGTCGCGCATCACGAAAGTAAAGGTTGACGGTAGCAGACTCTATTCGTCCAGCTATGACGGAACGCTGAACCTGTGGCTCTACAACAGCGCGAAGATAGAGCCCATGACGCTATTCACCACCCGCGGATGGATCATCAATTTCACCTTCGACCTGAAGAAAAACGGTGTATGGTCAGGCGACCAGAACGGTAATCTGACCGAAGCCCTTATCTCGGTGCCCCAGATGCAGCAGCGTCTGCAGAGCAAGCTGAAGCGTAATCTGACCCGCGAGGAATGGAACTTCTACATCGGCCGTAACGTGCCTTACGAGGAAATCAAGGGAAAGGAGGCCAAGCCATGAAACGACTGATTGCACTCATAGCGTTTGCGCTCATTCTTCTGAGTCCAGCGCTTAACATACAACGTTCTGTGTCGGCACAGGGCATTCCCTATCTGCGCAACTATATGTCGACAGAATACAAGGGACACAACCAGAACTTCGACGTCATTGCCGCTAACGACGGAACGCTCTATGCTGCCAATTTCGAAGGTCTGCTCTACTACGACGGTTCCGACTGGCGCATCATCCATACCCCGGGCATCAGCCGTATCACCGCTGTGTTCCAAGACTCCAAGGGTACATTGTGGACAGGAGGTTACAACTACTTCGGCTATCTGAAGGTCGACGAACACGGCAACCTCTACATGCAGCCCTGTACTGCCAAACACGCCTTCCACGGTGAGGTGCAATGGATTTTCGAACAGGAAGGCACCATTTTTTTCCTGGCCAGCGACAAGGAGGTTTATTCCGTGCGCAACGACAGCTATGTCTGGGCAGCAGGCAAGAAGAGTCCCTCTTCCCAGCGGAAAGAGTATTCTCTCAACAGCGATGTAGAAATCACTCAGGTTGAAGACTTGGACGATGGCTTGCAGGCCCTGTCCACCAATGGCGATGGCGTCATCTTCGTCGACCAGAACGGACAAGAGTTATTCCGTGTGACCGAACAGAACGGACTCTGTTCGAACAACGTCAGCCACATGGACTACAACCGTCATGGACTGCTGTGGGGAGCCACCGACAACGGACTGTTCAGCATCGCCTTCCCCTCCATCTACACCCATTTTTCCTCCTACGAAGGACTGCGTGGCGAGGTATTGTCCATCGAGCAGATGAACGGACACATCTATGCTGGAACGCTCAGCGGACTGTTCCGTTTGGATGGCAAGACTTTTGTTCCCTTCGAAAACGTCACCCATGCCTGTTGGCAGCTGGCCAAACAGGGTAATTCGCTGCTGGCTGCCACGTCGAACGGTGTCTTCCGCATCAGCGCCACAAACGTTGCCACCCAGCTGACGAAAAGCAATACGCTGTCCGTCATGACCGATGGTGCCGCCAATTTCTATACCGGCGAGGTCGAAGGTGTCTTCCACTACGAGAGCAACAGTCAGAAGAAGGTCAGCGACATCGAGAAAGTGGTAAAAATCATACGCGACAAACAGGGTAGCATCTGGTTGCAGAACCTGTATGGCAAGGTATGGAAAAGCAACGCAAAAGGTATCTTTGAACCTTATACGAAAGACAGTAAGGACGAGATATCGACGTTGGTTGAATTCGATAAGATGCTCATGCCCGTCGGAGCAAACAGCTCACGCCCCATCAGCTATCCGCTGTTCTCCTATCTCGACCCGCAGGGCGTCACCTGGCTTACTAACAACAAGGGCAAGCATCTCTATGCCTACAAGGATGGGAACAAGGAACCCGCCCTGTCTGCTTCGGTCTATCCGCTCATGGACTTCTCCGTACGAGCTATGTTGCGCGACGACCATTTGCTCTGGATTGGCGGTGACAGAGGCATCAACATTGTAGACCGTAGTCACGAGGAGCCCTCTCACCGCGAGAGACCTCATCTCCTGCTGCGTTCCATCCTGTTGCGTGGCGACACGGTGATATGGGGCGGCTATGGCCCGCAGCCCAAAGAACTCGAGGAACTGCCCAGCAACGAGCACCACATCGTGTTCAACTACTCCATCGATTTCCCCAATATGCTGCTTAAGACACAGTACCGCACGCGTCTGAACAACGGACAATGGAGTGCCTGGGAGACCGATACAAAAGAGGAATACAGCAACCTTACCTACGGCAGCTACCTTTTCGAGGTACAAGCCCGCGATGCCTTCGGACAGGTTTCCGACATCGTCAGCCTGCGTTTCAGCATCGACTATCCCTTCTACATGCGCTGGTACATGAACATATTGTATGTCATCGTGGCAGGCCTGCTCATCTACGGCATCATCCAATGGCGCCTGCGTCGTCTGGAGAAGGACAAGCACCGCCTGGAGCGCATCGTCAAGGAACGTACCACCGAGGTGGTTCGACTCGAGAAGATGGCTACTGTGGGTAAGCTGACCCAGGGACTTATCGACCGCATCCTGAACCCCTTGAACTACATCAACAACTTCGCCAAGCTTTCCGAAGGTCTGGTGCGCGACGTCAAGGCTAACGTTGAGGACGAGCAGGAACACATGGACCCCGAGAATTACGAGGACACCATCGATGTGCTCGACATGCTGAAGGGTAACCTCGAGAAGGTCGGCCAGCACGGTGCCAACACCACGCGCACGCTGAAAGCCATGGAGGAGATGCTGAAGGACCGCTCGGGCGGCATCGTTCCCATGGACATCACCCCCATCCTCCATCAGGACGAAGAGATGTTGCGCACCTATTTCGAAAAGGACATCACCCAGTATGGCATTCGCGTCACGTTCGACATCCCTCAGCACGACATACAGATCAACGGCAACGGCGAACAGCTCAGCAAGACGTTCATGAACATACTGGGCAATTGCGTCTATGCTGTCGTCAAGAAGGCCACGAAGGTGCAGCAGGACTACCAGCCCGAAATCAAGCTCCATGCCATTCAGCAGGAAAAGCAAATCGTCCTGAAGTTCACCGACAACGGTATCGGCATCGAACAAACCATCATCGACAAGATCTTCGACCCCTTCTTCACCACGAAGACCACGGGCGAAGCCGCTGGTGTGGGTCTCTACCTCTGCCACGAAATCGTGCAGAATCACGGTGGCACCATCACCGTCGAGTCCGAAAAGGACAACTATTCAGAATTCACCATCACATTGCCAACCCTTTAACACGGAATGGATATGAACGAACAAGTTGATATGCTCAAGCAGCAGTTGAAGCAACAGGAAAAACTGGCATCGCTCGGTATGCTTAGTGCCGGCATCGCTCACGAGATACAAAACCCGCTGAATTTCGTCATCAACTTCAGCAAGATGTCGACGAAGCTGCTCGACGACCTCGCGGATATTGTTGACGACAATGTCGATAAACTGCCCCAAGAAGACCGTGAGGAGGTTGAAGACATCGTGGCCGACCTCAAGGAGAACATTGCCAAGATTGTCGAGCATGGCGAACGTGCCATCAGCATCATTCAGGGCATTCTGCTCGTTTCCCGAGGCAAGGAGAACGAGTTCATCCCCTCCGACATCAACCGCATCGTCAAGGAATATGTCTGGCTGTCCTATCACGCCATGCGCGCCAACGACAAGAAGTTCAACATCGCCATCCACGAAGACTACCAGGAGGGCCTGCCCCAGATTATGGTCATCCCACAAGACCTCAGCCGTGCTGTGCTCAATCTGGTCAACAATGCCTGCTACACCGTGTGGAAGCGTTCGCAGAATGCCCCCGACGACTACAAGCCGCAGATTACCGTCAAGACTGCTTTGGCCGACGGCAACATCGTCATCACCATTGCCGACAATGGCGAGGGCATGTCCGACCTGGTGAAGCAGCGCCTCTACGAGAATTTCTTCACCACGAAACCCATCGGAAAAGGCACCGGACTGGGCATGGGCATCACCCGCGACATCATCGAGAACAAGCACAACGGTCACCTCACCTTCGAGTCGACAGCAGGCGAAGGAACCACATTCACCATCACTATCCCCGTCAAGAAATCATGAACAAGCGTCTATACATTATTATATATCTCTGCTGTTGCGTGCTGGCAGGCTTCGCCCAAAGCGTAGAGGAACGCTATCGTGCCATCTACGACGAGGCCGAGCACAACTACAACATCGGACGACTTGACGAAGCTATCCACTCGCTGAAAAACAATATCCGGGAATTCCCCATGTCGTTGCGCACCGGTGCCTTCCGCATTTTGTCGCTGTGCTATCTGGGCGAGGACAACGAACTGGAAGCCGAGAGCTATGCCCGCCTGCTGCTCGACGAGAATCCATACTACAGCACGACGCCCAGCGACCCGCAACGCTTCATCGACATGATTGAAAGCATCAAGTCAGGACGCACAGCCACCATCACCACGGCATCGAGCAAGGCCGAGAATCTGAACGAGGTTCCCGTGCCCACGACACTTATCACCGAGGAGATGATCCACAACTCCTGCGCCCGCAACCTGCAGGAGGTGTTGGCCACCTATGTGCCGGGCATGAGCATCGTCGACTGCAACGACGACATCAACATCACCATGCGCGGCATCTACAGCAACGGACAGGAGAAAATCCTCCTCATGCTCAACGGCCACCGTCTGAACAGTTTTGCCACCAACATTGCAGCACCCGACTTCAGCATCTCGCTCGACAAGGTGAAGCAGATCGAGGTACTGCGCGGACCGGCTTCGTCGCTCTATGGCGGCGTGGCACTCACCGCTGTGGTCAACGTCATTACCAAACAGGGAGTCGACGTCAACGGTGTCGAGGCACGAGCCGGTGTGGGCAACTACGGACAAATCAAGGCCGGCATGCTCTTTGGCAAGCGCTATTTCGACCTCGACGTGCTCATCTGGGGACACCTCTACCGTGCCAAGGGCGAATCGGTGTTCATGCCCGTAGAAGACACCGGCATGCAGATGACCGAGGGCGACATCACCATCGGCGGCATCGGACGCAAGCCGTCCTTCGACGTCGGCGTGCAGATGAAGTACAAAAACCTGCAGTTCCTCTACAACACCCAGTTCTCGCAGGTCATCTCGCCCGTCACCATGTCCTACACCTTCTCGCCCTACACGCCCGACAAATACCGCTCGTTCAACGGCGTAGGGCCCTCGTTCACCACCCTCGCCCATCACGCCAACCTCAGCTACGGACAGCAAGTGGGAAACTTCTACCTGAAAGGCAGCGTCAACTACGACAACGGCGACCTGACACACTACCAGATACTTAACGAGCCCATAACGTCGGCCATGCTTGGCGTGCTGCCCATTCCCGACCAAATCAAAGCCATCATGGACGGCAAGCCCGGCATCGCGCGCTACATCAACGGACAGGAGCACACCGTCGGCGGCAAGGTGCAGGGCGATTGGAGCTACATCAACAGCACAGACCATCAGGGCATGCTGTCGTTCGGAGCCGAATACAGCTATTTCCAGCTCGACGATGTGGAGTACGTCTACACATACGATTTCAACAAACTCGCTTCCGACGATAGCAACGTTGCTAAAAGGGGCAAAGGCCACGAGAGCAACATGAACGCCTTCATGCAGCTGAAGCACCACTGGCGCTCGTTCATCGTCAATGCCGGTCTGCGCTTCGACTACAAGAACCGTTTCGACGACACCAAGATTCGCGAATTCTCGCCCCGTCTGGCACTCATCTACGTGCAGCCCAAGTGGAACCTGAAGCTCAGCTACTCAAAATCATTCATCGACGCCCCCTACCTGTATCGTAAGACCAACCTCATCGTGGCCTATTATATGGGGCCCGACGAAGAAGACAGCGATATCCTGATGCCCGAGACACTTCACTCCTTCCAGCTCACCTTCGGAACCAGCCAGTGGCTCCCCGGACTGAACGTCGAGCTCAACGGGTTCTACAACATTGCCCGCGACCTCATCTACCAGTACGTCGCCGAACACTACAACACCGGCAACTACAACACCTATGGCATCGAGCTCTCGGCCGACTACCAGCACCGTCCATTTACCGCCCACGTCAATGCCACGTGGCAGGGAGTCAGCCGAGCCGAACTCTTCGACATCACCTTCGGCCACTCGCTCAGCACCCCCGACTTCGCTGCCAATGCCGTCTTCGCATGGCAAGCCACCAAGAACCTGAAGCTGCGCACCCACATCGACTTCAAGAGCCGCCAGCATGTCTTCTATCTCGACATCCTGAAGTATGGCATCTTCCGTACCTACAACACCATGCTGACCGAGGCCAAGGAAAAGTATGCCCTCGACCCTACCCCCGAAAACAAGGCGGAGGTTGATTACTACGACAAGGAAACCACCCAAGCTCAGAACGAGATCCCTGTCTTCAAGGAAATCAATTCCCGCGTGCTCTTCGACCTCGGTGCAACCTACCAGTGGCGCAACCTCACCTTCGACATCGACGTCAAGAACATCCTCAACAGCCACTACAAACAAAGCGGCGTCTCCACCGGTCTCATCCCCCAGCGCGGCCGTTGGTACCTCGCCACCGTCGGCTACAAGTTCTGACCCCCGCTCTCCATTTGCCGAGATTTATAGAAGTAAAAAAAGTTGTAGAAAAAGTTGGAATTGTCAGATTTAGTTCGTATCTTTGCAGCGAACGACAAAAAAACTGCAATTATGATCACACAGACGATGACACAGTTGATAGCCGATTACTTCAAGACTCAACCCGTCCTGAAGGCATGGATTTTTGGCTCTTTCGCCCGTGGCGAGCAGACGGCAGACTCAGACATCGACATACTCGTAGAGTTCGACAAGAATTCTCGTGTAAGTCTGATGAAGCACGCTGGAATGATAGTCGACCTAGAGCAGAGGCTAAGTCGTCGTGTTGATTTAGTAACTGACGGAACCCTTCTTCCCTTTGCAGCAAAAAGCGCCGACCGCGATAAAATCCTGATTTATGAGAGAGCCAGTTAGAGACAAGGGACGTTTGGAGCATATGCTTGATGCCATAGACCGGGTGTTAAGCTATATGGAGGGTAAGTCGTTCGATGACCTATCCAAAGATAAAATTGAGTATTACGGTATCGTTAAGTGCATTGAGATTGTAGGTGAAGCAGCATACAAATTGTCTAATGATTTCAAACTTGCAAACGCTTCCACACCTTGGGCTGTGATTGAAAAGATGCGTCACGTCTTGGTGCATGACTATTATATGATAGACGAGAACGAAGTTAAATATGTCATTGAGGACGATCTTTGCCCGCTTCGTGACCAGATAGAAAAATATCTTGCTGAAACCGACTGGGAACAGTGGGAAAAGAAATAAATAATGTATAACCCTTTAAAACCGCAGATGCCTATGGGCTGAGAGAAATATAAAAAAGGACATATACGTTGAAGCGTCCGCTGAATCTTGTTATTCGAAATTCGCCAAATTTCAAAAAATGCCACAGGATAAAAGCAGACGGTTCACGCCTGGGGGCGTGAGCTGTTACTCGTTTAAGTGGCAAAGGTGTTTGGCGATACCTCGAATAACGTAAGCGAAGTAAATTGCTCACGTTTTTATTTTTATGCATACTTAAACGAACAATAATAACAACTTACAAAATTTCTGGAAACACTATAACTATTACAATGGCCGATGGTACGACTGAGAGCGATTATTTTAGCATGAGTGGTAATAGAGTAACTATAGGTGAAATTCACTATATAAAACAATAAGACACAAGGAATTTTTATTGAGTAAAATGAGGGTTCTCCATTTTTGTGGGGAGCCCTCATTGCTTTTGCGACGAGCCGTAATGTCGTGGGGCGCGAGCCGTAATCTCACCAAGGCCGAGACGTAATCTCGCCCGATTTGGCCTTCTTGGTGCGCTTTTCTGCACGTGTATATTGGGGGACACAGAGTCGGTAATATTGCAATATTGCATTGCGTTAACTTTTCGAGGAAGTAGAGAAAAAGGTAGAGAGAGTAAGATTGTAGTATAAGTTATTATATATTAGATAGTTATATTAATATTTACTCTAATTTTACTCATTTTTCACCTCCTTCAATTTCCGCAAAAATGAAATGCAATGCAATATTGCAATAAGCGAATGCAAAGTGATGCTCGCATCGGCTTTGCTGAGCGCCTGCAATATCGATAAAATCAATTTTGCAATATAGAACGTGTGGTAATCCAAGAAAAAGTTGTATCTTTGCAGACAAATATAAATCACAGGTATTATGGACAATCAGACTGTAAACACCTATTATGTGGCTTTGCAGCCACCTTACAAAATTATCAAACACGGAAATAAGATAGGCGTACAGATAGGCACCCAAAGAGTTGTTGTTGCTGGTGGAAATCCTTTCAGAACAGAGACTCACGACTACCCTGTGGTGGCTGCCGAAAATAGGATTGCAGCTTTGAAAGACAATGACTACCGTCTTGATGGGAGTAGTGACGGCGAGATTTGGGATAATGTTGAAACGAAGAATATATCAGTGCTTTGCGATGCCGGCGTATGCCTTGAGTGGGAGCAGTTCATCGAAATACTATGGCACGATCATGCCCGCCTTGGCAATCCTCGACAGCAAATTAATAAGGTTTACTTATTTAATAAAATAGTAAGCTACAATAAACATATGATGTTGCCTCCGCCAGACCTATATACATTGCATCTTCATACGCTGATATCTGAAGAAGGCTTTCCCTACGTGGTACGCACAAAAAAGGAAGACGTATTTGCACTGAACGTAGAATGGTCAGACAACTTGATCGAGTTGGAAAATCGATTGGTCAGCGACTTAAAAAGCTATTTACTGATTCTCTCGCCTAATCGCCGCACCAACTTCTGGCAGATGCACTACGAGACGGAGGAGGATAGATTGCGTCCACTTATGGAAAGACTGAATGCCAATCCCAAGGCTACCAGCTTTCGTAATCAAATAATGGCCTCATTTACTGTCAAGGCTATTCCACCATACGAAAAAAAAGAATCTCAAAATACAAATATGGCAGAAAGCGTGATTGATAAGATTTCTGCCAACAATATACGTTATTATTATGAGGGATGGCGAAACGGGAAGCATGGTTCTATCTGTCAAACAATGGGCATCTACCGATTCGTGGAGATGGCTTATGTCAAATCGGGTATATTGGATGATGTCAATAAGAACGAAGAAGACAATCCGATAGTGGCTAAAGGAATTGTTGCTTACTGGTTGCAGTTTAATAGCAGAATGGATACTGTAATTAAACGGCTGACAAAATACAATTGCGAAATACCCAAAGATATCAGAGAGCAGTTTGACAACTATACCCAGATAAGGTTTGAACAATTTAGACGAGAACATCGTGATGACCCAGAGACATGGGACTGGGATTGGGATCGGGAGTTCTATGCCAACGCCATTATTCCACATGAAATAGCCTTTAACAAACAGTCAGAGGCTTTATTCGATTATATCTCAGATTCTGACATTGCACTCGTCCGTTCGGTTATGAATAGCTATATTAAGTACCTGAAGAAAATACGAACTGAGAAGGGATACCTGGTGAATCCTGAATTGTTGGTTCTTCGTGCAATTGAATCTGGGGACGAGACAAAGCATGAAGACTTAGAAGAGTTTGAGGTTAACACCATCCTTGATGAGTTAGAAAGCAACGGGTATATAAAAGTGGCATGGATTACGGGACATAGACCTTTTAGGATCAACTTGCTTGATAAAGGCCGGCGTTATTTGAAGCAACTGGAAGAAGCGAGAGTTGTTGTTAAAAAAACAGCCCCCGTCGCTGAATCAAAGCCTACTGTCCGTGAGATTACTTGGGAAGAAAGAAAACAGTGTTTTAAGACTGCTGTGTTGATTGTAATGGAAAAGAAAAAGGCTGATGGAAATTATCTTTTCGAAAACAATTCACAATGGATGGCCGTGTATCGTTTTGCTATTGATTTGGGAATAATGTATAAAGCGGATGACCCGAGAAAGCCAAAAGACACTTCCACTCCTCAGTATGCAGCTTTTGCTAAATTTGCAAAAGAACTACAACTTGACGAGAATCCTCCAACTCGGCTGCCCTTCACAAAAAACGCTATTGATAGTATAAATAGTAAACCAAACTATGCTCGCTTTAACACAAGCCATCCATGGTCGCATGAAGGAATAACTGATCCAAGAAGCCTGGTACTATTTATAGAACTGGACAATGTTTATTTGGCACTTGAAGAAGAATATGACAACCTCATCAGTCAGATAGAGAGAGGTGTAGGCTGAACATTATCCATTGAAGACTAAGGGTTATTTGCTTTGCAGATAACCCCTTTTTGTCGTGTCACAATGGCAATTAAGTGCGACGCTTGTGCCATCTCGTTCGACGCTGATGACACTTCGTTCGACGCCTCTGACACTTCGTGCGACGGCGGGCAAGAGAGCGGTTTTTGGGGGCTCATGGCACACGGTTTGTGCTGTCATAATCGTAAAATATCGTAAAGATTATGACAAGTTATAGCAAGAAAAAGTCCGTACGCGGCACCAAGGCTGAAGGTTCAGTATGTCTTGGCTCAGAATTCATCACACGCGAAGATTTTAACGCGCGTTTTCCTATTTGTAAGATGGCACAGGATGCAATCAATGCCCTGAAGTTGGGGAGTGATAAATCCTCTGTCTTTCACCTGACCAACTGCTTCCGTGGGTTCTCCAAGGAAATGCAGGAGGAAATGGCTTTCTACTTAATCGCTGAAATGCATTATCGCATCACCGGTAAGGATAAGCCAGAGATGACCGGTCTATTCCATGTAGACCGCCTGCTCATTGAGATTCTCTACATCTTGGATCACGACACAATTAACTTAGACGACAATGAGTAAGAAACAAACCACAACAGCCCAGTCCCTGCCAAGCGGGGACTCGGCTTCGTACATCACTCGTCCGAAGACGAAGCCAGATGTGACAACCAAGGGGAAGTTGAATGAGTGGCGAAACGGCTACAAAGAATTCATTCCCGTTGGTTCGAAACCCAGTAACCGCACTATGCTCAAACAGCTTGGCGACTCCTCGTTTTATAAAAGTGAAGGCGAAAAGCAGTCGAGTTATAGTGTTCACCTGAACTGCGACGGCAAGAGCGAAGACCCTGTGGGCGAACTGCTCGACCAGTTCCTGGTTCTGACCGAGGGGCAGCGCAAGCAATTGCCGAAACTGCCCGAGGGTAGTGAAGGTCGCATGTTGTTGGACAACGGGCAGGGACTGCAGATCTGGCTGGACCGTGAGCGTGGGAAGGTGAGCATACTGACCGAGCTGGACTGCGGGCCACAGATTGAGCGTCAGCTGCTGCAGGCACAAAGCCAAATGGGTGTTTGTATTTCGAGAAACCGCAACGAGATAGTAAAGGTTAAAGATTAATGGTTAAAGGTTAATGGTTATGGACTATCGGTTTGTTTGGCAATCGAACATTTACTGGGCGTCGTGCGAACCTTGCACGGCCTCAGTATTCAGAACGCAGGTACGTGATGCGCAGGTAAACTGGAAAATAGGTACGCGCAGAGCTATCATCAAGGCGGTGCGCGAAGGGCTTCCCCTGAACGAATGGATGCGCCGTGCGGACTATCAGCAGTGGTGCATGGAGCAGTTGGCCAAGCCTCGTGCGGGTGAGAAATTTGCCCTAAAGCCGGAGCCGTTGCGACTGATGCAATGGGGCGAGGAACTGAAGACCTCGCTGCCAGGATTTATCTTTGGTGTGCGCGAGTTTGCGCTGGTGCCGAAGCTGGATAAGGATGGCAATCCGAAGTTGGATGCCAACGGACAGCCCTTAATGTACCGCCGTCGCAAACAGGAGAACGTGAAGCATCTGAGCGGACTCTTTATGTCTGACTACGACCACCTGCCGTTCGACCCTCGCGAACTGTATGAAAAGACGCAGCAGCCAGGCTATCCTTGGAAAACCCGTTTGGCCCATCTGACATCGAGCGGTGAAGGCCTGCGTCTGGTCAGCGAGTGTCTGATTGGTGCCGGGAACATAGCCGACCAGCAGTATCTGCAGGCTCAGGAACTGGGTATGCTGAACGTCATCGGAACTACGGGCAAGCATGTTACGGACAACTCGTGTGTGAACTGCGACAAATTTTCGTTCTGCCCCCGCGAGGAAGACATTCTATTTATTGATGAAGAAAAACTCTTTAATTTTTGACATAGAAACGATATGGAAGAAAAAGATTTGTTTGAGAACGAATTCGACCGTCAGTACGGCGATTCGTACAGAGAAGGTAACAGTGACGCCACCAACTCCGACCACAAGCTGCCCAGCAATGCGGCAGTGGCTCAGGAGGGCGTACAGTCATTAACCCCAGAAGCCGCTGCCAGCAGTGAGGCCGCCAAGGAATTGGCTCAGCAGGTGGTGCCGAAGGACGTGGAGAAGGAGAAGTATCTGGTGTTTGGTTACGACCCCGTGGACTTCATCAACGTGCTCTATCCCAACGGTCCTAACTGTCGCCACGATGCTGCCCGCGACGTGTTCAACGACCTCATCGTGATGTACGACGGCAACTGGGAGTTGGCTCGCAACAAGTTGCTGACGCTTCAGTGGGTGCAAGACCTTATCAGCGAGCGCGACATCAGCGAGATAGACCGCATCGTGGATGGTGGCCGCAAGCTGCTGCAGAAGCGCGAGAGCGAGAACTACACCTCGCTGCAGCCGTCGAAGGCTATGCGTAAGGCCATTGAGCAGGTGAGCGGTCGTAAGTACTCGGTACTGAAGCGCGAGCAGTTGGGCTTGGAACAGGGTCAGGCTGTGGCCATGCAGTTGGAGATTCTGCAGACGCTGGAGAACATCGGTGCTGAGTTTGCCAAGCTGGTGCCTTACTTCCCGCTGCTGAAGCTGCTGTGCTTCCGCATGAAGCAGAAGTACTATCCTGCCGTGTTCTTTGTGGGTGGTTCCTTCGCCATGACCTTGATGACCCGCTGCTGGTACTACTTCTGGCCGAAGCCGGGCAAGAAGAACCGTCTGAACTCGCTGGTGATGCTCATCGGTCGTATGGGTGGCATGAAGTCGGTAGCCGTCGATCTGGAGGAAATCATGATGGAGCCGATCCATGTGGCCGATGCTCCTCAGATAGCCGCCCTGAACGCCAGCAATGCCGAACGTGAGCAGAATAATGGCGGCAAGGGTAACAAGAAGCCCCGCCCAACGGGAGTCTATCGTGCCCTGCCACCAGAGACCTCAACAGCCGCTCTGCGCGAGGCTGAGGCTAACGCCCACGAGACGCTCGACGGTGAAGAGTACTCTCTGCATGTGAGCATTTTTGACTCTGAGCTGCAGAACACGCTGTCGCAGTTGAAGAAGAGCTATATGGATGCCCTGCAGACGTATTGGCTCAAGAGCTACCACTCAGAAAAGCATGGTGCCTATCTGAAGACTTCTAACGCTCCTGTGGGCGAAACGCCGGTACACTTCAATGCCTGTTATACAGGCACCGACGACGCTTTGAAGGCTATCAACACGGAAAAGAACAACGTGAATGGTCTGATGTCGCGCTTTACGATTGTGCCCAATGCGGATAGTAACTTTGAGATGCTGGAACCAAGTCCATACGATGATGCAGCCCGTGAAAGGGACGAGAAGCTGCGTGAGTGGGCTTACAAGTTGAACGACTGTAAGGGCGAGATTCCCTGCGAACCAATCTCTAAGGCTCTGCAGCTCTGGACCAAGCACCACATGGCTGATGCCGGTGAAGATCGGGACTATGCCGAGGAAGATTTGGTGAAGCGCCCTTGTTGGCATGCCATCAATTTCGTACTGCCATTCGTAGTGTCAAGACATTGGAATCAGATGGTTCAGGACACCGACGGCAAATGGAAATGCGGCCCTGACTTCAAGGTCGACCAGAAGGATGTTCGCTTGGCAATTACAATTGCTAACGCTCAGCTGGCGTTCCAAGAACACTACTGTAAGGCAATCCTCGAGAAGCACTACGATGACCTGGCTGCGGCACAGTCGTCGAATGTGCGCCACAAGCAGAAGACGTGGCTGGGATATCGTCGACTTCCGACTATCTTTACGTCAGACGATGTAGATTCATGCTTCGGTTACGAGGGTAAGGCTGGCAGCATCTGCAGTCGTCTGAAGCGTCTACAGGATCAGGGGCTGGCGCAGAAGATTACCAGTGGTAAGGACAAAGGTAAGTACCGTAAGTTGATGTAGTTTTAGGGTTATATTGCAATATTGCATTGCATTGAAAATTCTCTTAGTTAGGGGCAGGTTTCGCACAGGAATCTGCTCCTTAATGTTTACTTGAAGTTTTAACACTTATTTACCTAAAAAACAAGGAAATATATTTTGTAGTTACAAAAATTATTCGTACCTTTGCAGTATCAGAAATGATGAAAGGCAGGAGGGTCCTGACCTGGATAGTTTTAACCTTAATAATTTAATATCAAATGAGTAAGATTCTTTATGAAGTTTACCAGAATGACATCAAGGACTCAGAGTCTGTGATGTACGGGAAGTGGTACGCCCGACTGAAGAGTATCGAAACGCTGTCGATGACGCAGCTGGCCAGTCACATCTCCGAGCATGGTTCGGTGTTCACCGAAGACGTGGTGGAGGGCGTGATGAAGAAGTTCAAGACTTGTCTGCTTGAAATGCTGCTGGAGTCGAAGAAGGTGAAGATCGGCGGACTGGGCACGTTCTACCTGACCTGCGAGTGTCAGAAGGGCGGTGCCGACAAGGAGGCTGACTTCAACGTGAACCAGCACCTGAAGGCGCTGCACATCCGCTTCCTGCCCGACCAGTCGCAGGAGGACAACCTCTCGAGCCGTGAGTTCATCAAGAAGGCCGACTTCATCAACGTCAAGAGCCTGCTGTCGGGCAAGACCGACGAGGAGGGCAACGGTGGCAACGAAAGCCAAAATGGTGGTAGCGGTTCCGGATCAGGTTCCGGCAGTGGCAGTGGCAGCGGCGAAGGTAGTGGCAGTGGTTCAGGCAGTGGCACTGGATCGATTACCACTGGCGTAGCAGCTCCGACCATTGGCGGTGAGGCAGCGTTCACCAACTCAACACAGGTAACGATGTCAGGTCCTGACGGCGCTGAGATTCACTACACCACCGACGGTTCCACACCTACGGCCAGCAGCACGCTGTACACCGAGGCCATCACCGTGAGTTCGTCCGTGACTCTGAAGGCTATCGCCATCAAGGACGGCCAGTCCAGTGAGGTGACCACCAAGCAGTTCGTCAAGAGCGACGGCGGTGCCGACGACCCCAGCGGCTTCGAGGGAGCGTAGTCTAAAAATGAAAGAAATGAGGGTATGACAAAACTGCCATACCCTCATTCTTTATTTGAAGGATCAATGCTTTAATCACGGGGACAGGTTGCTTGATTGAACGAGTTCACATCAAGAACCTGTCCCCATGATTTCGCCCATGATTTCCTACCGCGCTCCTTTTAAGTGTGGAGTGTAGAATTAGAATTTAGCCCTGATACCGGCGAGGGCCACGCCCTGCTCGCCGACACCAAATTCAACGAAGGCACGGAAGTTCTCTGCACCAGCCTCAATGCCGAGGGCTGACACCTGGAAGTTAAAGCCGACCTTGCTCTCCGACTGATTCTGGATACTGCTACTGCCTTTCGTGTAGTCCTCTTTCTTCGAGGCGAACGTCAGACCGGCAGCCACCTTCGAGTACATGCCGAAGTTTTTCCCGCGCAGCCAGTTGAACTTGGCAGCAGGCATCACTGTAATAAAGGTGTTCTTGGCCTCGCCAAACTTGTCGTTGAGGATGAGGATGTCCTTCTTTTCATGGGTGTATGCACCAACGGCACCAAGACCAATCACGGGGGTGAGGTGGTAGAAATACTCCACGGCTATCGGACCGGTGAACTTGCCGTCTTCGTACTTGAGCGCCCCGAGGGTAACCGTAGTGCCTATGGCGTCGCCGATAGACATCCAAGTAGTGTTCGCCAGTGCGCCGTAGCTGATGCCCACCTCGTGTTTTGTATCCTCATAACCACTCTGTGCATTCACATTCACTGCAGCCATCATAGCGATGGCAACCATCACAACAATCTTTTTCACAAATTTCTCGTTCTTGTTCATAATCGAATTATTTAGAGTTAATACTATCAAAATCATATCGCGAGGCTGTCCCCCGTGATGGAGAATTATGCAGTTTAATGGCTGCAAAAGTACTAACAAAATTCGAATCTACAAAATATTTCCACAGAAATCTTTCATTTTCTACGGAGCCGAGGAGAAAAGTAGAACAATTACATGAGAAATAGGTTAAAATATTTGTATCTATCATTATTTTGTATTATCTTTGCATCATAATTACTAACTAAAAACAAACAGCAATGAGAAAAATGAGTCTTTTGTTCATTCTGATGTTTCAGATGATGACATTGAGTGTAAGTGCCCAGTCGACAGCCACTTACGGAACCAAGGTGAGTAATTATTGGTATCACTGGAATCCTACCGGCGAACTGACTGATACGCAAGTTTACAACGGTTGGTCGGCATTGGTGTTTAATGTCAATGCACCAATGAGTGGCTATACACTCAAGGGTGAAAGGTGGATTAGCAGAGTGAGCAATGCGCTGATACAAAACCGCGTGGCGGTAGAGGGCAAGAGCAAATACTATTTTGCTCCCAAGGGCGACATCAGCATCACGGCCCACGACGGAACAACCTATACGATAACCCCTCAGGGCGACGCTAACACGAACAGCTATAACAAACTGTTTACCGTGGGTGGCGAGCAGTTTACATGGGACGAGGCCACGCTGGGCGACGTTCTGGGCAGTCACTCCATAGTCTATGGCGGCGAAGGGGCTGGCGTGTTCAACAACGACATCCTTTATGCCTATGCCAACGGCAAGTACACCCCGATAGTCCGTCTGACGCAGGAGCAGGACTTCAGCGACTATAATACCTGGTCGGAGGCTGGTGCCTTGGAACTGATTAAATATCTGCCCGTGGGTTCAACGGCTGCCGACGTCCAGGCAGGCAGTGCTACCGAGAATACCGTTCTCTACGACGTGCTCAATGCCATTGGTTATCCGAACCTCAGCACCGACGGCAACGACTACAGCCAGTGCGACACAGAACACAGCTATAAGAATATCAGCCGTCAGCTGCGTGCTTGGCTGGGATATGTGAAGAACGACGGCAACAATGTGGCACAATATGTTGAGCAAGGAAAATACGACGATGACAACAAGGCTACGATCCTTGTCTCATGGATGCGCCCGATCAATGCCTATGTCGTACCGGTACAGATGGTGGATGCCAATACTGAACCAACCCCCATCTACCTCATCGACTATCTGCGACTCTACGACTGGCGTGGCGACAAACCATCATCTAAGATGTATGATAAGAACTATTGGTTCTGGGCTTACTATAACGTCAACGAGATTGACATCGACCTGCGTCCGGAGAATATCTTGACGAACCTGGGCCAACAGCAGGCAGGCACATGGATTCCTCTAAGTGCTGTCAGCAACACGATACGCTTTTCCGCCCTCGACGGTACGACAGGCCTTGGACAATATCCCTTCGACCTGGCATCCAATGAAAAATATCTTCGCGTGGAGAATGAGGCTTATGTGGAAGCGTATATGGGAATCAGTCCTGTGAATAACTCAGCAAAGGCCCGCTTCGGTGGTATTCGTTACCAAAACCTTGGTTCGAACATTATGGGTGCCACGTTTTTTGTACCCGTAACCGTGAAACACGAGTTCGGCAGTGTGACGTCGATGATGAAAATCGTCTTGGGCAACGGAGGAGTGACCGAACCAGCACAGAAGTGCGCTACACCCACCATCACAGTTGTTGACGGCATAGTGAATTTCGCTTGTGACACGGAGGGCGTGACCTTTAAGTGGAACTATCTGTTCGATGGAGGTAATACGGAAGGCGATGGCGACAAGGCTACACTGGGCGGTACCGCCAACTGCGTGGTCAACGTGTATGCTACGAAGGATGGCTACAAGGACTCTGATGTGGCTTCAGCCCAAGTGGAAATCGCCTGGGGCAAGAAAGGCGACGTGAACGCTGACGGCGAAGTGAACGTAGGCGACATCGTCACCACAACGAACATCATGGCCGGAAAAGAGTAAATCTAGAACCTTCTGAATCGGTTGACACCACCATAGCCGTACTCACAATTGGTAATGGTGTACTGATCGCCCCCTAAGCGGTCGAAGATGTCATTGTCGCGATACAGCTCTGGATAGTAGCAGCCTATGAGCTGTCGCATGTAGAAGTTGATGGTCAGCAGCGAGTAGGTCGAGAAATCAGCATCCTTCGAGTATGAAATCACGAATGACCTGTAGTAGGGTGACTTGTCCTCTGTGAACAGTCGGACTTCGTAGTCGCCCAGAAAGCCCTCGCAGATTCCGGCAGCCTTCGAGTCCCAATGGAAGTCCTCGGGATAATCGATGATTTTCAGTTCCGAGTATTTTTCCTTCTTGATCAATACGGCACGATAGTCCGACAGGTTCTTCTTCGAATGAGGGGGAATGACTATGATGCGGTGAATTTGAGTCGTATCGTCTCTTTCCGGGTCATAATAACAGTATTTTTTGCCATTATGATAGACTCTGTAGCAATGGCTCTTGTCAATATAAATGGGCTTGTCGGACTTATTCTTGATTTCCACGAAATACATGCGGTTCTCCATGTCGTCGACAGCCGCATCCTGCACCCACCGCTTCACCACGTTCACCTCGACGTCGTCAGTGGACATAATCGAATTTTGCTTCACGCCAAACACCGCGGTATATCCTATGGCCCTGCCTGACATATGCGGATAACCCCATTTGTGGGAATAGCAGTTATATCGCTTGACAACCTTCTGGTTGTTTTTGTCAGGCGCTGCAAAAACCATCGTCTGCGCATACAAAGCCCCCGACAACGTCATTGCCATGAGCAACAAAAGACTTTTAAGGCATTTTCTTTTCATAACTCATCCCGGTTTTTAAACATTCTGCTGCAAAGCTACTGCTTTTCCCCGAAACGCCAAGGGGGAAATCGCCTAAAATGTATTAGGGATTTCCCTATTTGTGCTGGTTCCTTCTTTATTCCGGGAACTGGAAACGGACGACGAGGGGCAGGTGGTCGCTGAAGCCGCGGTGGTAGCGATAACCGACGAAGGTGCGGAGGGGCTTGACACCTCCGTATTTTTTGTCGTCTTCCAACAGAAAGGGGGCATCGTTGATGAACACCTGCGAGACATGGTTGCGCAGAGCGTCGCTGACCAGCACGTGGTCGATGCTCTCCCACCCTCCCTCATAGCGGTAGGTACCCTGGGCACCATGCGAACCGCGGGCATCACGCGTGGCATTGTGAAAGCCGTGCTGCTCCATATACTGAAGCGAGGGGCTGTCGGCATAGTCGTTGAAATCGCCAGCGACAATGACCTTATCCTGTGGCGATAGCGTGCTGACTACACGCATGATACGCTGCATGACCTGAAGGCGGTTGGGACGTGTAGGCCGTTCACCGCCAAAGCGACTGGGTGCATGAACCACAAAAACATGCAGCGTGTCGCCACTCATGGTCTCGCCCTGGACATACAGGACGTCGCGCGTAGGGCGCATATCCTTCAGAGGTTCCACCTCGAGATAGTCGCAGCACAAGGGGCGGAACGACATGGGCTGATAGAGCAGCGCAACATCAATGCCGCGAACGTCAGGCGACTGCGTCATCAGGTATTCGTAGCCAGCATGGCGCAGCAGCGAGCGACGGGTGAGATCGTGGAGACACGAGTCGTTCTCGACCTCCACCAGCGCCACCAGGTCGGGCACGCCCTCGTCCTGGCACGACAGGATGACCTGCCCAATGCTGTTCACCTTGCGCCAATAGCGTGCAGGGGTCCATTTACGCACTGAAGCAGGCAACCACTCGGTGTCCTGCTTCAGTGTATCGTGTTGGCAATCGAAGAGATTCTCGCAGTTCAACTCCACGAGCGTCAGCCATGATGCCAATATCAAGGTCAGCATACTTTCTCGAGTCGCTTCATCATAGCAAACATGAAGATGGCTGCAACGAGGCAGACGCCGAGGAATACGCTCCAGCATACCCACAGGGGCACAGCACCCCAGAGCAGACCGCCGACAACGACGAGCTGGTTACCAATAGCCGTAGCCACAAACCAGCCACCCATCATCATACCTTTATATTTAGGAGGAGCCACCTTCGACACAAACGAGATGCCCATCGGTGACAGCAACAGCTCGCCAAAGGTCAATACCAGATAAACCATGATGAGCAGGTTGGGCGTGACATCGGCCACATGTACGGCAACGGGATTACCATCGGCACCCATCTCGGTCTGAGGCATGGGCAGACCGAACGAGCCGAACGCCATCAGGGCATAAGCCACAGCAGCCACAATCATACCATAGGCAATCTTACGCGGAGCAGAGGGTTCCTTGCCCTTGGCTGCCAGCGCACCGAAGATAGCCATCGACACGGGAGTCAGCGCCACCACATAGAAGGGGTTGAACTGCTGGAAGATAGGAGCAGACACTTCAACGGCACCGGTCACACTGTCATACTGTAGGAACAAGAAACACAAAGCCATACCGATGACTACAGCAGAGATGGCCTTGCCCTTGCCCGTCTTCGACTGGAACAGCGAGAACAGGGCGTAAACGATGAAGATGACTGCCACGAGGTTCCACACATTGAAGCACATGGCCTGCAAGCCCTCGGCAGACTGAGCGGTGAACTCGTCGGCAAAATAGGTCAGCGACAGACCGTTCTGATGGAAGGCCATCCAGAAGAAGATGACGACGGCAAATACGAGGCACAGGGCCACGATGCGCTGCTTGGTCTCTTCCTTCGACAGTTCCTCGACGGGAGCAGCATCTGCAACCTTGGCATCCTTCTTCGTACCGCCCTCCGTATGACGGAACGTAGAGCGGAAGATGTAGTAGATGGCGATAGACAGGATGAGCGATGCACAGGCCACAGCAAAGGAGAAGTGGTAGGCATCGTTAGAGCTGTAGCCCAGCGACGTCTCGGCATACTCCTTAATCTTAATGGCTGCCGTAGGAGCAAACAGGGCACCGATGTTGATAGCCATGTAGAAAATAGAAAATCCCGAGTCGCGCTTGTCGGCATACTGCGGATCGTTGTACAGGTCGCCCACCATCACCTGGAGGTTACCCTTGAAGAGTCCCGTTCCGAAACCGATGAGCAACAATGCCGCCAGCATCACAATCAATGCCACACTGTCGCCACCAAGGGGCACCGACAACAGCAGATAGCCTGCAAACATAATCATGATACCCGTGGTCACCATACGGCCAAAGCCGAACTTGTCGGCCATGATACCACCGATGAGCGGGAAGAAATACACTAACATGAGGAACGCACTGTAGATGGTGCCTGCCAAGGCCGGTGACAATCCATAGTTCGCTCTCAAAAACAAAGCAAATACGGCCAGCATGGTGTAGTAACCAAAGCGCTCGCCAGTGTTGGCCAGTGCCAACGCAAATAGTCCTTTCGGTTGTCCTTCAAACATAATTATTGGTTCTTATTATTGTTTATTATAACTTTCAACTATCAACTTTCAACTATCAACTTACTTGATTTTGTCGTTCTTGGTCTTGACGATGTCGAACAGATAGCTCATCTTGATGACGATGGTGCCCTGGTTCGACTTGCCGAAGTAGTCTTGCTTCGTGTTGCCATAGATATTGCCCAGACCGAAGTAATAGCGGCCTTCCAGCAGGAAGTGGCCTAACTTGGGGTGCGAGAACTCGATACCGGCACCACCCGCAATGCCATAGTCGAACTTGTTCTCGACGGGCATGCTCTCCTGTGCCGTGACAACGGACGAACGGGTGGTCTGCGTGCCACGGAAGGGCTCGATGTTGGTATCGGTGGACTCGTCCAGATAGACACCGATTTGAGGGCCAATCTGGAAGAATCCCTGTAAACCCTTGCGCTCACGCCCCCACCCTAGCCTGGCCATCACCGGAATCTGGATGTAGTTGATACGGCGCTCGTAGTACAACGGATTCAGTTTCTCGGTGTCGTCGTAATAATATACGGGCTGGTTGTTGATGTCCTCAATGTTTTCCTTCCATCCCATCTGGGCGTAGTTCACCTCGGCCACAATGGCACAGATGCTCTTGAAATAGCGCTCGCAGGTGTAGCGGAACGTCAGACCACCCGTCAGTCCGCCCATCATATCCTGGGGAACGTCGGGTTGGAAGGATATCTTGTTCATCATGTATCCGCCATTGACACCGACGGCAAAGTCCGTGCGGTATTCACCCACCTGCGCCTTCAACGTCAGTGGTACCAGCATCAGCAGCATCAGCAGTTTTCTCATAGCCTACATCAGAATTTAATCGTTTCCACACGCTGATCCTTCATATAGTGTACAAACATCACCATGCGGTTCATCATACCACCGTTGCCGATACGTTCGAAGTTCAGCGGAGTTTGGAACGGCGTATAGCCCACCATGCCAGAAGCTCCCGTAAACTTATCGCCATACAGGTGCAGGCCCTTGATGAAGAAGTAGGCGTGGTCGAAACCGGTGGCGGCATATTTCGCATGGTAGTTCTGCATGTCCTGATGGAAATTCCAGCGGTACTTCTGACGGAAGCGTGAAGTTCTGGATGACAGCGGATCCATGTAATACGTCGTGGGCACACAAACGTCGAACTTATAGAAATTGTCCATATGCTGGCGGGTGTACATGAGCCATTCCGTGTATCCGAAGACGGAAATCTTCAGCTCGGGGGTCGTCATCAACAGACCGTTCAGTTTGGCAAACACCACATTCAACTCCTGCGAACGGCTGGTGTTCAGCACCACCACATTGGGCTGGGTCGTCGAGAAGCATTTCTTGAACATGGCTTCGCTCTGGCGCAGGTTGGTAATGGAATAAACCTGCCCCTCCTGCTCCAACTTACGGCGCAGGGCGGAGGTAAAACCGGCCTTGGTGCTGGTCGTGTCGTTACAGTCGATAATGACGGTATGGTAGTCTTTGTAGCGCTGGTAGTAACGGAACGAATAGGCTTCGTTCAGCGTGTTGCCGTTCTGGAACACCTGGAAGAGATTGCCGTTGTTGTACACTTCGGTGGAATTGATGCTGAACGGTATCAGCACCTTGATATCGTGCTTCAGCGCATAGTCGCCCAGGGCCTTCAGCTGCTTCGTATACAGCGGACCGATAATCAGGTCGCGGTCTGCCACATGCTGTTCCAACAGCGTGGTGCGGATGTCGGCATTCTCGGGCACATTCCATGCACGAACGTCAGTCGAGATGCCGTTAGCCTTCAGACTGTCGCAAGCCATCAGGACACCGCGATAGTACTCCGTCATACGCTTGCCGTCTCCATTTTCATTGTGCAAAGGCAACATCACACCAATACGAATGGCACGTTTGCGCATGTCCGTATCAACGGCTTTCGTTTTCACAGGGGTCTCAGCCATCACGTCGACGTTATCCTTCGGCTCCTGGCCCTTGGCGAAAGGTATTTTAATCACATCTCCCTTCTTCAACTCGTAACCGGGAGCTTTCATCTCAGGATTGGCATCAAGCAGTTCCTGCACGGTAATACCATTGTCACGGGCTATGCCGAAGATAGTCTCCTTGCGCTTGACCTCGTGCAAATCCTTGAAAACCTGCTGTGCCAACGCGGTTTCGGTTATGAACGAAGCCGCTGTCAACAGCAGAAAATATCGCATCATTTGTTTCATCTTTTTACTCGTTTCTTCATTTTGCGCTACAAAATTACGAAATAAGTAAGAAAAAAGAAAGAATTTGGCAATTTTTCTTTCTTTTTCCGTTGTTACCTGGCTCGGCGGGCACTTTCAGTCTCTTCGCGCTTGGCCTTCATATAACGGTCAACGAAGTCAATCTGCTGCCTATTGGGACACATGATCAGCGAGGCTCCGTTGTTGAACTGCATCGTGGTGGGTTTGTCTGGGTCGAACGACGGCCAGTAAGGCAGGCCTTTGCCATTGGGATTACCCGTCACGGCGAAGTTCACCCAGTACTGTTGCAGTATCTCTGCCACAGCAGCCTCGTGGGGATATTTGTCGGGCTGACCGAGGAAGGTGTTACCCAGATACATCACGTCGTCAGCATGGGCCACACCACGACGGCGCTTGTCCTGCGAGAAACTGACTGTCGATGGCTGGTCAAGATAGGCAGCATAGGCGGCACTCTTGCCCGTCTTCGCCTGCAGGCTTACCCAAGCATACGACGGCCAGGCAAAACCCATATCACGGAAGAAGTCGGCATTGCCGTGCCAGGCTTCGTCATCAGTATTGCCAGGATAAACTTTCAGCGCTTCGTCGGCCCATGTGCCAAACATGCCTTTCATCTGCGCCTGATAGTTCTCGGCCTTGATATTGCCTGGGGTAAAGAGCGCACCCTCGTCCGAGTTGGTCATTACAATAACGGGTACATCATTATATTCCCCGCGCTCGTAAAGACGGTACTGATCGTCACAAATGACATAGCCGTCGACACACGGCCAGAAACCACCAAAGCCTACGTCGCTGCCGCAAAGTTCCATTGCAGCCATCTTGCGCATCTGCTTGATATTCTTTTTCTTAAGATGCTTCTGGAAGGCCAGTCCCTGTTGCTCGGCACCCTTCTGCGAAGCGTCCATTCCAAAGCTGCGCGCATGGTCGGACCATGGGGCAAACGAACCACCACTATGGCTGATGCAGGCACGGAACAAGCCCTTAGCCAATGGCGAGGCACAAAGCATACTACAGCTGATGGCACCAGCCGACTCACCGAAGATAGTTACCTTCGAGGCATCGCCGCCAAAGTTACCAATGTTACGCTGCACCCATTGCAAAGCGTAGATTTGGTCGAGCAGACCATAGTTGCCCGAATGTCCATCGGGCGACTCCTTCGTCAGTTCCGGATGAGCCATAAAGCCCAACGCGCCCGTACGATATTCTATACTGACGATGACCACTCCTCGACGTGCCAGACTGGTCCATAAGTCGCCACCATACCACTCGGTCTGGAATCCACCACCGTGAATCCACACCATCACAGGCAGACGGTCGCTGACCGACTTAGCTGGCGTAGCTACAGCAAGATACAGGCAGTCCTCGTTCATCACGTCCTCCATACGTCCTGGACGTGTAGGCTGTGGAGGTACAGGACCGAACGTGTCGCACACTCTGACACCCTCCCACGCCTTAGCAGGCTGCGGAGCCCTCCAACGCAACTCACCTACCGGTGGAGCAGCATACGGTATAGCCTTAAAGATAGCCAAGTCAGAGCCGTCAGCAATACCTTCTACATCGCCCGTTTCCACATGCGTTTTCAACAAAGGCTGTGCGTTAGCAACCGTCAGCAAGCCCATCAGTCCAAATACCAAAAATAGCAAGTATTTCTTCATAGTTTTCGTTTTTAAATGAATAGTATCTGCAAAGGTACGAATAAGTGAGCAAAAAGCCAAATAAATTTGAACTTTTTCGAGCGAAAGTAGTTACGACGTAGTCAAAGGTAGCGTAAATCGAACGAAAAAAAAAACGAAATCTCGCATTTTTCAACTTTATCTGAAAAAAAAAGAGCAAATGTTTGGTAGTCTCACAGAAAATGACTACCTTTGCACCCGCAAATCCGAACAGGAGATGCAGTGAACATTCACATGGTGCCCGTAGTTCAGTTGGTTAGAGCGTCAGATTGTGGTTCTGAATGTCGACGGTTCGAGCCCGTCCGGGCACCCTTCTAAAGTGCTAATAATCAAACGATTACAGCACTTTTGTTTTGACCTAATTAAGGCTGATTAACTTAAAATTAACTTAAATTACTGTTAATTTTCTCATCTCCATGTTAAATAGCCGCAAAATAGCCGCAAAAATGCGCTCAAATTTGTAAAAATACGCGAAAAATTATGTGCAAAATAGGCGATTTGCGGCTATTTTGCGGCTATTTTGATTCCAAAAATGGCTTCTGAGAGCCAAAAATGGAAATATTTGGCCGCAAAAGCCAAAAACGAGCGACATTCAGATTATTTTATAGATGGTCATACATGAAGCAATCACCATGTCTTAACAAAAATTATCGCAAAATTCACAATCTTTAAGAAGAAATCCCGATTCTATAACAGGATTTGCCTCGCATGAGGACTACGGTTCACCAAGAACAGCATTTACCACCGTTCTGATCTCGTCCTGAGTACGCCAAATGGAATCGAAGTCTGTCATCGAATTATCTTTGCTTTTTGCAGATTGTCGAAGTCGCTCCAGAAATCAGACTCTTCTGATTCACTGAACCCATTGGAGGAAAGTTCATGAAGGATGGCATCCAGAAGCTGTACCTTTGACATATTCAAATCAGGTTCGATATCAATTGGATATGTCAGGATATCGCCCAACGAACCGACATGGGCATTGGTAACAGCAACGTTGCCATCGATTAATCTTAACTGAATATGCCTGCTGGAGCCATATTCAGGTTTTTTCTCACGGAGTTTCTGGTATAGTGGATTGTCACTATACTGCTCAGAATCGACGGAATTTATGAGTTCACGCAGTGTCATGTTGTTATCCTCGAATTGAAATGTTTGAAAGCATCATGCCGCCCCAAACAGCCAGGATGCCGATGATAACACTGGCTCCTACATATAGGGCTGTCAGCAGGACGTCATCCGCTTTCATCATGCCGAAGGATTCGTTGGCAAAGGTGCTGAAAGTAGTAAAACCGCCACAGAAACCTGTGACAAGTAACAGTTTCATCTCAGGCGACAGCACACCTTTGCTCACGAAGCCTACTAAAAGTCCTATCAGCAATGAGCCAAGAATGTTGACTGCAAACGTCCCCCAAGGGAACGAGGTGTTAAGACCAGAAAGCAGGTATCGTAATACTGAGCCTGCTGCACCACCAAGTGCTACCAATAAAAGATTTCGAATCATTCTTTTGTTAATTTGTAAACTGCTATTGTGGGTAAAATAACCAATAGCAATAGTGTAATCTCCACAAATGCGTAAGATCCGAAGTAGTCAACCAATGTCTGGAATTTCAGCACTCCGTCAACCAGAATGACTAAGAAGACAAACCAGCAGAGGCAGAATATCGCAGCATACTTGATTTTTCGTTTCTTCAGTTTCATTCGTTTATATAATTTTTCGTACTCATATCATAATACAGAGCTTCCAACTCCTGAAGGGTCAGGTTCTCTACAGAATGCTCAATCACCCGTATTAGCTCCTCTCTGCGGAAATCGTCGGATTGTCCAAAACGTCCTGTGTATGGCATATCTATTTCTTCCAAGCATTAACTACTTCACCGATATACATTGAGTGGATGCCAGCTGGGAAGTTAGCATACATCTGCTTGGGAGCATCACTCTTAAAGCCTTGTGGATCAAAAGGAGCGGCATACATGATCTTACATTCAATCACCATCGTTGCCTCAGTGTAATAAGGAGTACCATTGGCAGTATAAGCCGTATGAAGTCCCAGAGCCTGAGCCTTGTCACCATCGCGTCCGCTCTTAGTTCCCATATAGTTCAGCACCTTGCTGTCCTTGACATCGAAGGACATCACGGTGAAATACTCAGAGTTATCCAAGAACTCCTTGGTATAGCGTTTCTCTGCCACATAGACTGTCAAGGCAGTCTTGCGCCAGAGTGTTCCGATACCACCCCAGCCAATGGTCATGGCATTGCTCTTCTCCTTGCTTCCTGCACAAAGCAACTGAGCATCACGGAACCATTGGAAGCCATTGTCTTCAAAGGCTTCCTCTACACTGAACTTCTTAAAACCATTGTCCTCCTGAGCGAACATCTTGCTTGGCGCAATCATCATCATTGCTGCCAAGATTGCTGTGACTATAGACCTATTCTTCATAAACAATCCTAATTCTAAGGTGCAAATTTACAAAATCTGCTGAAAATTCAGTAACTTTGCCCTGTTATTACAACATAGTTTAAGAGAATTGGCTTATAAACGTATGAAACGAGTAATTGTTATTTCGACGAGTCTTCGTCATGGTTCAAACAGCGACATGCTCGCTGACAAGTTCGTGGAAGGTGCCAAGGCTGCCGGAAACGATGTAGAGAAGATTCCCCTCTCAGGTAAGAGCATCCAGTTCTGCAAGGGCTGTATGGGATGCCATAAGCTGGGTAAGTGTGTCATAAAGGATGATGTGAACGACATCATGGCAAAGGTGATGGAAGCCGAAGTTGTCGTTTGGGCTACTCCCATCTACTATTATGAGATGAGCGGGCAGATGAAGACGCTCATTGACCGTATGAATGCCATGTATGGAAGGGATTATAAGTTCCGCGATATCTATCTGCTGACCACCGCTGCCGATGATGACCCTGAGACTCCCAAGCGTGCTGAGACTGGTCTTGGCGGTTGGATTGCCTGCTATCCCAAAAGCCGTTTGGCTGGCACTCTATTCTGCGGAGGTGTCAATGAACCAAAAGCCATCGAGGGAAATTCCAAGCTACAGGAAGCCTTCGAAATGGGCAAAAACATATAGGCACGTATGAAACAGATAACATATCTAATAATACTATTCGCCTTTCTTCTTGTAGGATGCAGTGAGGATAAACAGGAAAAGAGTATGTCAATCACAGTCAATCTGAGGTACACTGGCACTGATGGGAATGCTAGAAAGTTCGCCGAGGAGATGATCTCCAGCGGTACTGTTGATGCCATCAGAGCCGAGAAAGGTAATCTGAGGTATGAGTACTACCAGTCGTTGGATGACCCTGAGACAATCTTGCTCATTGACAGCTGGGCCAATCAGGAGGCCATCGACAAGCATCACGCCACGCCTATGATGGACACCATCGCCAAGCTTCGTGAGAAGTACGACCTCCACATGACGGTGGAGCGCTATACTGCTGTTGAAACACCAGAAACGGAGAATCGGTTTATCAGGAAGTAGAGATTCTGCAAAATTGGTAATTCTTTCCAAAATCTGTATAACGTGTATATAAAATAATGTCTGTACCTTTGCACCCAGATTTCAAACTTAAAAATGACAAACGGTATGAGACAGATTATGATGTTATTGGCAGCGATGCTGTTTACCTGTTGTTCGTCAGACAGCGTGGTGAAGGCTGAGCCTGCCTCTGTACAGAACGCAGCAAAGACACTGGTAGTATATTACAGCTACACGGGAAACTGCCGTGAGATTGTGAATTCGTTGACGGCACAAATTGAGGCAGACGTGCTGGAGATTCAGCCCGCTGAGAAGGGACTGAAGTATGAAGCGAACAACTATGCACTGGGTACGCAGTTGCTGAACGCCATCAAGGCGAATCCCAACGATGCTAGCAGCTATCCGGCCATCGACCCAGTGACTGTCAACTTGGATGACTACCAGAACGTCATCATCGTGACTCCGCTTTGGTGGAACCAGATGGCGGCTATCATGCAGACATATCTGTTTCAAAATAGTGCAAAACTGGCAGGTAAGACGGTGGCAATGATAGTATCGAGCCATTCAAGTGGAATCAGCGGTGTTGTAGCCGATGCCCAGCGACTGCTCCCAAACGTGACATGGGCTGGCGATGCTCTTTGGATCGATGCGAGCAACCACTCCAACCGAAGTTCACTGATACAGAACTGGTTGCCAACACAGAACTTCAAAACAACCAGCGATATGACTCAGAAACTCTATCTTACTATTGGTGGCGTAACAAAGACTGCTACGCTCGTTAGCAATTCTTCTACAGAGGCTTTGGTTGCTCAGTTACAGCAGGGCAATATTACCTACGAGGCACACGACTACGGCAACTTCGAGAAGGTGGGAGCACTGGGCTACACGTTCCCTGAAAATAATGAGCAGATTAACACCGTGCCTGGCGACTTGATTCTTTATCAGGGTTCGAACCTCTGTATCTACTACGACACGAACTCGTGGAACTTCACCCGTATCGGCAAACTCGACAACATGACGCAGGCAGACATCAAGACATGGGTGAATGCCGGTGGCGATAACGTCAGCGTAACGCTCTCCATCTCTGAGCCGACAGGAATTAGTCAGGTAAAGGCAGATGATGTTAAGTCGAAAGCCTACACCCTGCAAGGCACATTGGCACAGGCTGGACATAAAGGAATTGTAATTCAGAACGGTAAAAAGATTATAAGATGAAAAAGGTAATAGTTATTTCGACGAGTCTTCGTCGTGGTTCTAACAGCGACATGCTCGCTGACAAATTCGTGGAAGGTTCAAAGAGTGCTGGAAACGACATAGAGAAGATTTCTCTCGTTGGCAAAGACATCCAGTTCTGCAAGGGCTGCATGGGATGCCAGAAATTAGGTCGCTGCGTCATCAAGGATGATGTGAACGACATCATGGAAAAAGTGCTGGAGGCTGATGTCGTTTGCTGGGCTACGCCTATATATTATTACGAGATGAGCGGACAGATGAAGACACTCATCGATAGAATGAACGCTATGTATCCGCTGGAATATAAGTTCCGTGATATCTATCTGCTGACTACAGCAGCCGAGGACGAGGAAGAGACACCGAAGCGTGCTGAGATTGGTCTGACGGGATGGATTGACTGCTATCCGAAGAGCCGCCTAGCAGGAACCCTCTTCTGTGGAGGTGTGAACGACCCACGAGAAATTGAAGGCAACAGCAAACTACAGGAAGCATTTGAAATGGGAAAGGGAGTATGAAGAAAACTACATTATTTATGGCAATTGCAGTCGGAATACTTACGGCTTGCACAGAAAAGAAACAAACTACAGACAACGATATGAAACAGGAACTGACATTGACTCAGGATTGGGACAAGGTATTCCCGCTGAGCGAGAAAGTGAACCACCAGAAAGTGACGTTTGAAACACAGTATGGTTTGACATTGGCAGCCGACCTCTACACGCCTAAAGATGCAACAGGCAAACTGCCCGCCATTGCCGTTAGCGGCCCATTCGGAGCCACCAAGGAACAGTCGAGCGGCCTCTACGCCATGCGGATGGCAGAGCGTGGTTTTGTGACGTTGGCCTTCGATCCCTCATACACTGGCGAGAGCAGTGGTGAGCCGCGTCGCACGGCATCGCCCGACATCAATACTGAGGACTTTATGGCTGCCGTAGATTACCTGTCGCAGTTGGAGAACGTAGATGCTGAGAAGATTGGCATCATCGGCATTTGCGGATGGGGAGGCATCGCCCTCAATGCTGCCGCTGCCGACACCCGTATCAAGGCTACCGTAGCCAGTACGATGTACGATATGACCCGCGTCGCTGGCAACGGCTACTACGACAGCGAGGACAAGGAGGAGTCGCGCCATGCTGCCCGTGAAGCACTCTCGAAGCAGCGTCTTGCAGACCCCAAGGCAATGGCAGGCGGAGTCATCGACCCGTTGCCTGACGATGCGCCACAGTTTGTCAAGGACTACTACGATTATTATAAAACTGAGAGAGGCTATCATGCCCGCTCAGGCAATAGCAACGACGGCTGGCGCGTCATAGGCACTCAGGCCTACGCCAACTCTCGTTTCCTCTACTACATCAACGAGATTCGTTCTGCCGTCCTCGTGATGCACGGCGAAAAGGCTCACTCTCGCTACTTCGGCGAGGCTGCCTACAAGTATATGGTGGAGGGCAAGGCGGAGGGTTATAACGTTGTCGGCAAGCCCAATCCCGTGCCAGAGAACAAACAGTTGCTTATCATCCCCAACGCTTCGCATTGCGACCTCTATGATGGCGGATATACGGAACTCGTCGGAAAAGGAGAACCTAAGAATATGATCCCTTGGGATAAGATGGAGGAATTCTTTAAGACCAATCTAAAATAATATGGCAGAAAAGATCATCCAGATTGATAGTGTCGATGCGTATAACAAGCTGTACGGATGGGAGACACTGCATCCGCTGGTGACCATCGTGAACCATACGGAGGAGCCGCCCGTGTCGATGAACCACTCACGCCTGAACTACGGCCTCTATGCGCTGTTCCTGAAGCAAGGCGATGGTTGTTCTATTCGCTACGGACGCGAGAAGTACGACTATCAAGAAGGAACCGTCGTGAGTTTCAAGCCTGGTCAGGTGGTCGAGGTGGAATGGGACGAGTCGAAACCCATGCCAGCCTCACGAGGTCTGCTGTTCCATCCCGATCTGATTTATGGCACACCGCTGGCCAAGCGCATCCACGACTATACGTTTTTCGACTATGACCAGCGCGAAGCCCTGCACCTCTCGGAGCGTGAGCAGCGCATCGTCAGCGACCTGCTCGACAGCATCGAGGAGGAACTGCAGCACCCAATTGACAAGCACTCACAGACACTCATCACCGATGCTATCGGCCTGCTGCTCGACTACTGCATGCGCTACTACGACCGCCAGTTCATCACTCGTCATAAGGTGAACAGCGACATCATGACCCGCTTCCAGAACGACTTGGAGGCATATTTCCGCAGTGGCGAGGCAGAGCGCAAGGGTCTGCCCTCCGTTGCCTATTTCGCAGAGAAGGTGTTCCTCTCACCCGGCTACTTCGGCGACCTCATCAAGAAAGAAACGGGCCTCACGGCACAACGTTACATCCAGAACAAGGTCATCGACCTCTCGAAGCAGTACGTGATGGACAAGGAACTGACCATCAATCAGGTGGCCTACAAGCTCGGCTTCCAGTATCCGCAGCACTTCACCCGCCTATTCAAGCAGCAGGTCGGCGTGACACCTACAGAGTATAGGAATTAGAACAAGAGTTCACTTCGGCTGCAGGCTCTGGCGGTATTCGCTGGGCGACTGGCCAAGGTGCTTGGTACAGTAGCGGCTGAAATACGATAGCGAGGCAAAATTCATCAGTTCGGCTATCTGGGTGAGTGAAAGGCGCTCGTCATTCAGATAGTCTTTCAATATGGGCACAGTGTGGCGGTCGATATAAGAGGTGACGCTGTGACCCGTCACACGCTTGATGGTGGCAGAGAGGTGTTTGGGCGACACGTTCAATCGCTCGGCATAGTAGCTCACGTCGCGTTCTGTGCGGCTGATGCCGGTAGAGAGCAGCGCCATGAGCTGTTTCACGATATAGGCCGTACGGTCGCTGTGTGTGTCGGTAGTGTCGCGCTGGGCATGAGGCTCGAAGATGTCGTACATCATGGTCAGACAGAGACTGCCCATCAGTTCGCGGTAGAAGAGCAGGTGGCGGTCGTCCATGCGGTCACGCAGTCGGTGGAAGTCGGCAAGTAGATGACTGGCCTGTTCGTCTGTGAGTCTGATGACAGGGTCTTGGTTCAGAGAGATGCTGCCGCCGATGCTATAGTTGTTTGATGGCAGCAGGTTCTGCAAGAATTTATAGTCAGCAGCAAACCATTCCACCTGCATGTCGGCATGAGCGGCAATGTTACTGACGCGGGCGGGCATGGGTATCACAACAAGGTCGTTCTTCACGATGTGATAGCATCGCTCGTTGAACACAAAACTGCCCTCGCCAGCCGTGCAGAGCAGGTGCATACATGTGTGGCTCAACTCTGGTGCATTCATCGCCAAGAAGTCGGTGGAATATAGAAAATCTACCTTCATGGGGGCAAAATTACACATTATTTTATATAAAAAAGAACGATTTTGGCAAAAAGTGAAAATTGTGACGCTTTTTGTGAAACAATAGTATCAAAAATTCGTTGTACCTTTGCAGCGTGAAAGAAATAGTAAATCGTAAATTGTCAAATCGTAAATGAAATTATGAATATCAAAAGTATCATCACAGCCGCAATGGCATTGCTTGCATCAACAGCATGCAGTGGCGGCGCAAAGCAAGAGAAAGTTATGAAGACAGAAGGAAAATCAATCGTTGTATTCTTCTCGCATGCAGGAGACAACTACGCAGTAGGAAACATTGAGGTGGGCAACACGAAAATTGTGGCCGACTATATTACGGAACTGATTGGTGCCGACCAATTTGAGATTGTTACGCACAAGTACGACGGCATGGCCTATACGCCGCTTATCAATCTGGCAAAGGAAGAAACCAAAAATGGAGAGCTGCCGGAATATGAGGGCGACGTGGATCTGAGCCAGTATGACACAGTGTTTATTGGCGGTCCTGTATGGTGGGGCACCTATCCACAGGTGATGTTCACTTTCTTCAAGAAACACGCTAACGACCTGAAGGGCAAGACCGTTGTCCCCTTCACCACCCACGAGGGCTCAGGCCTGGCCAATTGCGTGGAGGACGTAAAAGCGGCTTTCGCTGGTGCCAATGTCACCAAAGGTTTCAGCATCTACGGCCACGAGGTGCGTACTGAAAAGGCGAAGGTAGAAAAGTGGATAAGAAGCCTCACCCCCAGCCCCTCTCCAAAGGGCGAGGGGAGTAAATAGTTCAATGGCCAAATAAATTTTAAATTGTAAATCGTCAAATAGTAAATTGTCATGGTGGAATACATCAAATTATCAAATGGTGTGGAGATGCCCCTGCTGGGCTATGGAGTGTTTCAGGTATCGCCCGAAGAGTGCGAACGTTGTGTCAGCGATGCGCTGAGCGTTGGCTATCGTCTGATTGATACGGCACAGGCCTATTTCAATGAAGAAGGTGTGGGCAATGCGTGGCGCAAGAGCGGCATCAAGCGCGAAGATCTTTTCCTCGTAACGAAGGTGTGGATTTCAAATGCTGGTGAGGAAAAGGCCGCCAAGAGTATTGATGAGAGTCTGCGTAAGTTGCAGACAGAGTATATCGACCTGCTGCTGATCCATCAGGCCTACGGCGACGTGTTCGGCACGTGGCGGGCTATGGAGAAGGCCTATCGTGCCGGAAAGGTTCGTGCCATTGGAGTGAGTAACTTCCAGGCAGGCCGCTTCTTCGACTTCGCCCACTATGTGGAGGTGAAGCCGATGGTGAACCAACTGCAATGCAACACGCTCATCCAGCAGACGGGCATCGAGCCGATACATGCTGAGTTCGGCACGAAGATGATGGCATGGGGACCGCTTGGCGGACAGGGTGTCGATGGCATCGTGAAGAACGAAGTACTGACCGCTATCGGAGCAAAGTATGGTAAGAGTGCAGCACAGGTGGCTCTCCGCTGGCTCACACAGCGTGGCATCGTGACCATTCCTAAGTCAAGTCACAAGGAGCGCATGGCTCAGAACTTCGACATTTTCGACTTCTCTCTGACATCTGACGAGATGGCCCAGATCGCCACAATGAACCAGCATGACACGGGTACCATCAACTTCGGCGATCCCCAGTTTGTGAAATATCTTATAGAGACCTATGGCTAAACAGGTATCAGTATTGGTAGGTGCAGGCAGTATTGGCCAAGCTATCATCCGAAGAGTATCGGCAGGAAAGCATGTGGTATTGGCTGACTATAGCCTAGAGAATGCAGAGCGGGCTGCAAAGACGTTGGAGAATGCGGGCTTCGAGTGCTCGACTATCAAATGCGACCTCGGCTCGAAGGAGGATATCCTGAAGTTGGTGGAGATTGCCACCAGCAAGGGCGAGGTGACGAAAGTGGTGAATGCAGCTGGCGTGTCACCCTCGCAGGCTCCCGTAGAGGAGATTCTTCGCGTTGACCTCTACGGCACAAGCGTGCTGCTGGAGGAGTTTGGAAAGGTGATTGCCGAGGGCGGAAGTGGCGTGATTATCTCTTCACAGAGTGGTCATCGTCTGCCCGCGTTGCCACAGGAGCAGAACGATGCACTGGCGATGACTCCTGTAGAGCAGTTGCTGGATTTGCCGTTTATCAAGGAGATTGACGACACGCTGAAGGCGTATCAGTACTCGAAGCGCTGCAATGTGCTTCGTGTGATGTACGAGGCTACCCGTTGGGGGCGTCGCGGTGCTACCATTAACAGCATCTCGCCAGGTATCATCATCACCCCATTGGCCAACGACGAACTGCACGGGCCTCGCAAGGACGGCTATCTGAAGATGATAGAAGGCATGCCTGCCCGTCGTGCCGGAACGCCTGACGAGGTAGGCGACCAGGCTGAGTTCCTGATGTCCTCTCGTGGCCGTTTCATCAGCGGTGCCGACCTGCTCATCGACGGTGGCTGCACAGCCAGCTATTGGTATGGCGACTTACAGTATCTAAAGGCTACACATTAACATGAAAAGAATCATAACACTTATAATAGCAGTAATGACTATGATGACAGTAAACTGTCAGACGCTGACAGAGCGTCAAAAAGGGTTGGCAGCATGTGCCTGCCTGATGGCACAAGGTGATTTGGAACGCTTGGAGCCTGTTGTGAAGATGGCACTCGACAATGGCGTGACCATCAACGAACTGAAAGAGGCATTCTCTCAGCTATATGCCTACACGGGGTTCCCTCGCTCGCTGAATGCGCTGGGAGTATTGAATAAGGTATTGGAAAACAAACAGCCATCTTGGCAAGAGGGCAAGCCTTGGACTCGCCCTACCGAGTGGGACGATGCTAAGGCGGCTTACGAACTGGGCAAAAAGAACCAGACACAGCTTTCTGGCCGTGCATTCGACTACGATTTCTGTCCGCAGGATGACTATTATCTGAAGGCTCACCTCTTCGGTGACATCTTCGCCGGTGACCAACTCTCGCATGCCGATCGCGAGATAGTGACCGTAGCAGCATTGAGTGGTCTCGAAGGTGTTGCTCCGCAGTTGGCAGCCCACAAGCGTGGAGCTGTAAACATGGGCAACAGTCAGGAGTTGGTTAACGAGCTCAGCGCCTGGCTCGACAAGGAGGGTTATACGCTGCGTAGCGGATTCCCTAAGGGTGTAGCAAACGTGAACTATGCTCAATATTTCATTGGAGATAGCTTCGTTGCTCCTATTAAGCCTACAAATCTCAGCGAAAAAGAGGAAACCGTCATGCCTATAGTGAACGTCACCTTCGAACCTGGCTGCCGTAACAATTGGCACATCCATCATGGCGCTCATCAAATTCTGATTTGTATTTCCGGTAAGGGTTGGTATCAGGAATGGGGCAAGGCCCCTATACCACTCCATCCTGGTGTAGTGATTGACATCCCCGAGGGTGTGAAGCACTGGCATGGTGCCCAGAAGGACTCCTGGTTCCAGCACTACACCACCCATGTCAAGACGGGTAGCGAGGAAAGTAATCAGTGGCTGGAGCCTGTAACTGACGAAGTGTATAACAAACTGAAATAAATAGCATGAAGGTATTATTGATTAACGGAAGCCCCCGTAAGAAGGGCAACACATTCCTGGCGCTGAGTGAGGCCGCAAAGACCTTGGAGCAGCAGGGAATCGAGACAGAGATTGTACAGATTGGTGTAAAACCCGTCCGCGGCTGCATCGCCTGTGCACAGTGTAAAATCAAACAACTAGACCGTTGCGTATTCGATGATGACATCTGCAACCGCATCTCTGAGAAACTGGACGATGTGGATGCGCTCATTGTTGGCTCGCCCGTATATTACGGACAGCCCAACGGCTCAGTTCTGTCGCTTATTCAGCGTATGTTCTTCTCGGCAGGTGCCAAGGTGGTAAACAAACCCGCTGCTGCCGTCTGCGTATGCCATCGTGGTGGTGCCACAGCAGCCTACCAGACCATGAATATGCCGTTTGAGATGATGAATATGCCTGTAGTCACTTCACAATACTGGAACATCGTGTATGGTCGCGAAGAAGGTCAGGCAGCACTCGACACAGAGGGTATGCAGACCATGCGAACGATGGCCAATAACATGGCCTGGCTGCTGAAGAAGATTCATGCTAACGGGACGCCCGACTATCCTGAGCGTGAGGAGTGGCAGCCGATGCACTTTATCAGATAAAAGTATTGATTTATGGACGAAATGAGCAGTTGCAAACTGCTAAACACAGCGAGAGACAGACTTATGCCGTCGGAGTTTACGAGTAGCTATCACGTGCACATATTGGTGCGTGAGGGAGAGATGCGGTTCTCGGACGGCAAGCAGACGCATGTGTCGCAGAAGGACGACCTGGTCATCTGGCAGATGTCGAACGCGATTCAGGAGGTGGTGTATTCGGATAATTTCGAGGCGGACTTTCTGATAGCGTCAGGAGATTTCCTGTCGCGTTTCAATCCTGAAATGGTGTGGGCCTCGAAGGGATTTATTTTTATCCGCATCAATCCGTCGTTCCATTTGCATGAGGAGTCGCTACGGGTGATGAACGATGATTTTTCGCTGTTCCATCAAAGGCTTGACATGCCTGATAGTTCCTTTAGAGAAGAGGTCATTGGACGCGTGATGCAGATATTCCTTTATGACCTCTGGACGGTGTACTCCTCCGAGATGTCTCAGATGGAAACGAATGATAATGCCGCCCGCATCTTCCTGCGCTTCCTCTCGTTGGTGCAGAATGATTGCCGCCAGCAGCGCGACGTGGCGTATTATGCCGACAAACTGTGCATCACGTCGAAGTATCTCTCTCAGGTGAGCAGGTCGGTTTCCGGTCTTCCTGCATCAGAGTGGATTACATACTACGCCACCTTCGAACTCGTTTCTCTGCTCAACGACCAGTCGAAGACATTAACCGAGGTTGCCGACCTGATGAACTTCGAGACAGCCTCGCATTTCTCGCGATATGTGAAGAAATTATTGGGGAAATCGCCGTCTGAGTACCGAAATAAGTAATCATCTTCCATTTGTGAAAGTTCTACGGCAATCTGGATAACAACAGGTTGCCGTTTTTGCCGTACCTTTGCACCCACAAATAGTAAATCGTAAATTGTCAAATTGTAAATTACAAAGGTATGGATATTTTTGAAAAACTTCGTTCAGGGGCCGACGTCGATATGGCGACACCCGAGTATGCACAGGCCATCAAGCACATGACCGACTGCGCCAACATCTGTTTTAAGATCAACACCACCGCTCCCACGCCAGAGCAGATTCGTCCGCTGGAGGAGCAGCTCTTCGAGGGCCGTCTCGACCAGACGAGCTATCTGATGCCCCCGCTCCAAATAGACTTTGCCTGTCAGATGAAGATTGGTCGTGGCGTGTTCGTGAACCACTCGCTGACCTGCATGGCTGCTGGCGGCATCACCATCGACGATGGTGTGATGATCGGACCCAACGTGCGCATCGTCACCGACAACCACGACTTCGAGAACCGCATGGTGCTGCGCTGCAAACCCGTCCACATCGGCCGCAATGCCTGGATTGGCGTGGGTGCCATCATCCTGCCCGGTGTCACCATCGGCGAGAATGCCGTTGTGGCCGCAGGTGCCGTAGTAACCAAGGACGTTGCCCCTGGCACCATCGTCGGCGGCAATCCTGCAAAGTTCATTAAAAACATATGATCGAATAATGCTTGTCCAGAAAGATTTTTGCGGGCGGAGATGGCAGAATCGGGCCGTCCCCGTCCGTTTTTCGTCTAATAATCATTAAAAGGTAAGGGAGAAGAGGATAATATTCAAAAAGTTTTCGTACTTTTGTAGCCGTAACATCAATACAATTATTATGACGGAGATTCACAAGCAGTACAGACTGACCTCGATGGAAGAGCCTACGGACGAAATGCTCCAGGCTCTAATGGAGGATGTGGCGGAGGAAGCGCGCAAGTCGATGGCAAGAGCTGAAGCCGAGAAAAAACGTCGATTACAAGCTGTAGCCGACGAAATTTCAGCATGGAGGGCTGCGCAATGACTCAACGAAAGCCAACTTTTTGTGTTGTAGCTGGACCTAATGGTTCGGGCAAGACAACTACAACTGTCCAATTGCTCAATGACGAATGGACGGCCGACAGTCTCTATATCAATCCCGATAACATCGCACAAGAGACCTTTGGTGACTGGAATTCGCCTGAAGCGGTACTGAAGGCTGCCGAACTGGCAACCCAACAGCGTTACGATTGTTTGCAGCAAGGTCGTGATTTCGTGTTTGAGACCGTCTTTTCCTCTCCCGAGAAGCTGGAGTTTCTGCAGAAAGCGAAAGAGGCTGGTTTCTTTATCCGCCTGTTCTACGTCTGTACTTCCGACCCCGCTATCAATGTCGCTCGCATCACCCAGCGTTATCTCAATGGTGGACACGAAGTCCCTATCTCCAAAGTCATCTCCCGATACTACAAGTCATTACAGAATGCCGCGAAAGCCATTTCGTTTGTTGACCGTGCATACATCTACGATAACTCTATCGATGGCCAACTGCCCCGTCTGCTCTATCGCACCGTTGACGGAAAACTCTTTAAGCAATACACCGACGACATTCCTGAATGGGTCAGATTGTTGATGAGGGAAGGGTGAAAGATATTCATGGCTGCGACAGAAGTAACATAAATCAAATAACTAGATTATTTTTTCCGCTATGAGACACCTTATCATTTTTATCTCATTCCTTTTTACCAGCATCACGATGTTTGCAACGGGTCAAGAGGGGGACATCATAGTCATTAATGGTGAGCGATGGCTGCTATTGGGTAAACCCATAAATACCGACTCGCTGTTATACAACCATTTGAAGTCTGTACTGCCAAAAAATCGTTCTTACTCAACGGCGAACTGGGACGGCTACACGGCTTACTGGAGCATTGTTGATGAAACACTCCGTCTTGACAGCGTTAGCTGTGAGTTTTACGATGCAAAGACAAGGAAATACCGAGGAGAAAGCATACATGCTGACACCCTGGATCGAGTATTTGAGAAACACACTGACGGACGCCATATCGTGGCTTCTTGGTATTCGGGTGATATCCGTGTGGCACGGGGAAAACAAATCTATTACCAGCACATGGGATTTGAAAGGAACTATGAGGAAGAACGGTTCTTCAGTATCAGCTGCGGGAAGGTAAGCAACACAAAGACATTCCACAATTATGTCTTGGAAGGTTTTGCATTTGACACTTTCCGTCCCAAGGACAAATCGGAACTACGCAAGATGTTCCCTCTGCACATAGAGAATTATCCCGAATTGGCCAATGTCAAACGAATCATATTCAGCATCAGGCAAGCACGAGTCGATGCGCAAGGTAATCTTGTTGAGTGTGAAGTGAAAGTGTTCAAGCCTGGAGATAATCAGCGTCTTGCTGCTGAAATTGCAGAATTGCTAAAAGCATATCATCCGTGGCGGGTTTCCTTTATCAATGGTGAATTCCGAGCTAATGGTATTTCTGGGTATACAATCCAATATAGTTTGGACGAATAAGCAACATTTCTTCCATTTGTGAAAGTTAAACGGCAATCTGGATAACAACAGGTTGCCGTTTTTGTTGTACCTTTGCACCGTGAAAGTGAAAAGTGAATAGCGAAAGGCTACGGGTAGGCAAGCTTGCTCGGGAATGAAGTGAAGAATTTGCTTCCGCTTTGATAAATAGTAAAATTGAAAGAATCGAGAAATAAATAGTAAATTGTAAATCGTCAAATAGTAAATTGTTATGGTTTTCGACAGAAACGAGAAGAAACAGGTAGTGGCACTGCTGGGTGCCGGTAGTATGGGAACAGCCATCGTGCGACGCATTGCGGCAGGCAAGAAGATTCTGCTGGGCGACATCAGCGAGAAGGCATTGGAGCGCGTGAGCGACGATTTCCGTCGCAGCGGTTACGATGTGGAGACTTGCGTGGTGAACGCCCTGGAAAAGGAGAGCATCGAGGCCTTTGCCAAGAAGGGTGCAGCGCTCGGCCCCGTGATGTACTTCATCGACACCGCAGGCGCATCGCCCAATCAGGCCTCGCCGGAGCACATCGTCGCACTCGACATGGTGGGCACGGGCTATGCTGTGGATGCTTTCGGACAGGTGATGGCCGAGGGTGGCGCCGGACTCATCATCTCCAGTCAGGCCGCCTACATGTACCCCATCCCCAACGACGATGAGTTGCAGATTGTGAACGCTGCCACCGACGAGCTCGCTGCGCTGCCCATCGTCCGCAACGTCGCCATGCAGAACAGCGGACTGGCCTATATGATTGCCAAGCGCGTGAACCACCTGCAGGCACAACGTGCAGCAGCCACCACATGGCGCGAACGCCGTGCACGCATCAACACCATTTCGCCAGGTATCATCGTCACGCCCCTGGCCTACGACGAGTTCAATGCCATCGGCGACCTTTATCAGGAAATGATCGATGCCTCGGCCGCCCGCCGCGTAGCCACCAGCGATGAGATTGCTGATGCCGCCGCGTTCCTCCTAGGCGAGCACGCCACCTTCATCAACGGCACCGACCTGCTCATCGACGGTGGTGTCATCCCCAGCATCCGCACGGGTATGTTCAAGTTGCAAGGGTAGATATCCTTGGGAATTCGTAATAAATCACAAAAAAATCCTCCGTATCGTAATGGTATGGAGGATTATTCGTACATTTGCCACAAGAAATCAAATGATAGAATATGTACAGCTTAAAATATAAAGTAACGACTAGCACTTGCGACAGCGAGGGACGGCTGAAACTTTATTCGGCCCTTCAGATGATGCAGGACTGCTCAGAGATGTGGATTGATTCAGAGCCAGGAGTAAAGCAGTATTTTGCCGAGCAGAATATGGCTCAGTTGCTGGCTTCGCGACAGGTGGAGGTCATCCGAGTGCCGGAATACAAGGAAGAACTGACGGTGACATCGACCGTTTATGGCATGAAACCGATGTTTGGATTCCGCAACACCTTCATCTACGATGCGGAAGGGAAGCCCTGCTACAGGACTTGGAGCATGGGTGCCTTTGTGGATAAGGAGAATGGCAAACTGAAACGAGTGGATGATGCCACCATTGCCTCAATGACGCTGGAGCCTCAGTTGGAGATGAACTACAAAGACCGACGAATCATTCTGCCAAAGGAAGGTGGTGAGACACTTGAACCTATTAAAGTACTTCGTGCCGACATCGACTATAACAAGCATCTGAACAACGCCAACTACATCCGCATGGCGATGGAATTGTTGCCAGAGGACTTCGAGGTCAAAGGGTTAAGGGTAGAGTATCGCGTGCCAGCCAAGTTGGGCGACCTGCTCATTCCGACTATCTACCAGATTGACGGAGGTATTATCATCTCACTGGCCATTGACAATGAGGTCAGCGCCATTATCGAATTCACAGTATAACATATCATCTAAATAGAGTCAAAGCCCCGACCTGCAAATTGCAAGCCGGAGCTTCTTTGGGATTGTATATAAAATGGCTATGCCATGAAGTGCTTGATATGACGGGCTGACGTTACCTTGGCATCGTAGATGACTGTCACTTCGCGGGTACGGGGATTCCACTTGGTGTCCATCACGCCTTTCATGTGCTCAACCTTGGCAACTACCTTACGATGGGAGTCGTGGCGGCTCACCCTGAAGGTGCAGGTCTTCACGTCAGGACGATAGGCATGGCCTTTGTGATAGGTGTTGTGTGACAGTGCCCTGTCCACCTTGTCGAAGTGCGAGCCACCTCTATCATTATTCACTACGACAACAGTTGTCTTCTTGTCGTTTCTGTCGTTGTGGTGTTTATTACCTGCCATTGCCGGCATTGTTGTGATTGCCATCATCATCATGGCTGCGATCACCTTATTCAAAGTTTTCATAATCTTCTTCTTTTAATTGTTCAACTTTTGTTCTGTGACCAGACTCCTATGTTCTGAATCACAGTGCAAAGATCGGTACTTTTGGTGAACTATCAAAAGGATTATTCCTAATTGGGTAAGGAAAT
>JAEEGH010001411.1_pt1 | contig 69667 bp, 62 predicted proteins | sample 9134181 | NCBI WGS metagenome assembly JAEEGH01 (sample SAMN16246544, study PRJNA631951) | gut metagenome | biome: gut microbiome; feature: rumen; material: DP-attached | host: Bos | place: Iran: Karaj | collected 2018-10
AGGTATGGGTGAGCTTCACCTGGAGATCATCGTTGACCGTCTCTTAAGAGAGTTCAAGGTTGAAGCTAACGTAGGTGCTCCTCAGGTTGCATACAAAGAAGCTATCACAAAGGCTGTTGACGTTGACTCCAAGTACGCTAAGCAGTCCGGTGGTCGTGGACAGTATGGTCACTGTAAGGTTAAGTTCGAGCCCATGGACTACAACGGAGAAGAAACATTCAAGTTCGAGTCCACCGTTGTGGGCGGTGCTATTCCGAAGGAATACATCCCCGCAGTCGGCGAAGGTATCGAAGAAGCAACAAAGGCAGGTATCCTTGGCGGATTCCCTGTACTTGGTGTTTATGCTAACGTTTATGACGGTTCTTACCACGAAGTTGACTCTTCCGAAATGGCATTCCATATCGCAGGTTCACTTGCATTCAAGGATTGCATGCAGAAGGCAGCTCCCGTACTTCTTGAGCCCATCATGAAGGTTGAAGTAACAATGCCCGAAGAATACATGGGCGACGTTATCGGCGATATCAACTCACGTCGCGGACGTATCGAAGGTATGGACGATTTAGGCGGCGGAAAGATCGTTCGCGGTTTCGTTCCTCTTGCTGAAATGTTCGGTTACTCAACAGACCTTCGTTCCAAGACTCAGGGTCGTGGTAACTACTCAATGTTCTTTGAGAAGTACGAGCCCGTTCCCAAGAACGTACAGGAGAAGGTTCTTGCTGCCAAAGCAAAATAAAGGACTTGAAAAGGTCGGCTGATTCTAATATAATCAAGATTAGTCGAGTATTTTACTAAAATTAAAATCAAACATTCATTTAATGGAGGATTATTAAAATGGCAAAAGCTAAATTTGACAGAACTAAGCCCCACTGTAACATTGGTACAATCGGCCACGTTGACCATGGTAAAACAACTCTTACCGCAGCTATCACCAAGGTTTTAGCTGAAAGAGTTCAGGGTAACGAAAAGGTTGACTTCGAAAACATCGATAAGGCTCCCGAAGAGAGAGAAAGAGGTATTACCATTTCTACCGCTCACGTTGAGTACCAGACCGAGAAGCGTCACTACGCTCACGTTGACTGCCCCGGCCACGCTGACTACGTTAAGAACATGATTACCGGTGCTGCTCAGATGGACGGCGCTATCCTCGTAGTTGCTGCTACCGACGGTGTTATGGCTCAGACGAAGGAGCACATCCTTCTTTCCCGTCAGGTAGGTGTACCTTACATCGTAGTATTCATGAACAAGTGCGATATGGTTGACGATCCCGAGCTTCTTGAGCTCGTTGAGATGGAGATCACCGAGCAGCTTGAAGAGTACGATTTTAAGGATTGCCCGATCATCAAGGGTTCCGCTCTTAAGGCTCTTGAAGATCCGAGCAGCGAGTGGGGCGACAAGATCATGGAACTGATGGATACCGTTGATACTTACATTCCGGATCCTCAGCGTGAGACCGACAAGCCTTTCCTTATGCCTGTTGAGGACGTATTCACCATTACCGGTCGTGGTACCGTTGCTACCGGTCGTGTAGAGCGTGGTTGCCTGCATCTTAACGAAGAAGTTGAGATCATCGGTATCAAGGAAGAGACCAAGAAGACCGTTGTTACCGGTATCGAGATGTTCCGTAAGCTCCTTGATGAGGCTCAGGCCGGTGATAACATCGGTGCTCTGCTTCGTGGTATTCAGAGAACTGAAATCGAGCGTGGTCAGGTTCTTGCTAAGCCCGGCAGTGTAAAGTGCCACAAGAAGTTCACCGCTCAGGTTTACGTTCTTACGAAGGATGAGGGTGGTCGTCATACTCCTTTCTTCAACAACTATCGTCCTCAGTTCTATTTCCGTACTACGGACGTTACCGGTGTTTGCGAACTCCCGGCTGGTACCGAGATGTGCATGCCCGGTGATAACGTTGAGATGACCATCGAGCTCATTCACCCGATTGCTATGGAGCAGGGTCTTACCTTCGCTATCCGTGAGGGTGGCCGTACCGTTGGTTCGGGCCGTGTTGCTACGATCATCGAGTAGGATTTAATTGAAATCTTAAGCCTCCCGGTTCTGCCGGGAGGCTTTTTCTGTACCGGGGATTTCTCAACTCGGGGAACTCTCAGTTTATTTCATGCGAAAAAAATAACTCCTTCGTGCATCATACCTTATGAGGAGGTTAGAAAAGATGCCGGCAGATTTCGATCGAATCAACCAATGGTTAGCTGCAATGCGACAGGACAGGGAGGCATTTGCCGCGTTATATGCGGAAATGAGCCGCCCGATGTACACCGTTGCCGCACGGATTCTGAATAACCGTTCGGACGCGGAGGACGCAGTGCAGGAAGCATTTCTTAAGATGCTTCAGAAGCAATCGACAGACGATATTCAAAACGGAAGGGCATATATCCTTCAGACCGTGAGAAATGAGGCGCTGATGATTCTGAGAAAGCGCTCTCACGAGGAATTGCGGGAGGAAATGCCTGATGAGCGTCCGGACGGCTACGCGTGGGAAAGCGACGTGATGATTAAAGAAGCAATCGGGAAGCTCAGTCCGACGGAGCGGGATATTGTAACGTTGCATATCAACGGAGAGCTCGCATTTGTCGAGATTGCGGGAATTCTTAATATGTCTCTTCCGGCGGTCTATCGCAGATATCGTAAGGCGCAGAAGAAGCTTCGCAGGTATATGAACGGAGGTAGTTTATGAAGATGGTTTTTAAAGGAATCGGAGCGATTGTATTCGGTGTCGCTGCACTGATTCTTATGCAGGGAAAGAATGTAAAAGCCGGTGATCCGGGACCGACTGCCACACCGACTGTCACCCCGACACCGATTGCGGTTTCCGTCGGCGAAGGGAATCTGCCTGAGCTTGAGGAAACACCGGAGATGAAGGAGCATCGGGAGTTCTTCCGCATGGTTGACAGCCTTTACGCCGGAGAGTATCCGGGCTTCGGAGGGATATGGCTTGATAACGGGATCTATGTAATCGGTGTTACGGAAGCATTCGACCGGGATAAATTTACAAAGGAGTGCAGCTATCCTTACTATCGGTTAGAAACGGTTAAATATACTTATGAGAAGCTGCGCAATGCCTACTCGGAGATTTGCACAAACCGGGAATCCGACAGCGAAACCGCCGATGTTGCGATGTATGTTCGGTGCTCGGAGCAGGAAAACTGCATTTTGGTTAACATCAACGCGAACTCCGATGAAAAGCAGAGAGGCATACTGAAAGAAAAGCTTGCAAAGTATGCGGATCTTGTGCAAATCACGGAACGCCCGTGGACGGATTCAAACGACATCGACCTTGCCGATTATCTCGTTGAGTTCAGTTTGGACAAAGGCAGTAAAGAGGTTAATACAATCGGCGTCAGCATGCCACAGCGGTTCTTTGAAGCGAAGCATCCGATAAGTCCTGCGAAAGAAACTGCGAAAGCAGGGCATTTTACGAGAAATCTGATGATAGCTTCCGTATGCGTGTTGCTGATCGTCCTGACGGTCGTATTTGTCTGCGCTTTCAGTCGGAGGAGAATCCCGGTCCGCGTTTCCGGAAGCGGACAGCAGTTGACGGACGGAGCCGCTCAGCGTTACGGTGAGATTGAAGCCCTGGTCAAAAGGACGCAGGAGGATGTCTCGGACGAAGCCAGAGACCGCATATTTATCGCATACGAGAAAGAGTGCGGGGAGAAACAGCCGCATATGGAATAACGCGTCTACGGGCGCCCTGAGCGCCCCGGGGGCTTTATTGTTGACAAATGACACCGCTGCCGCAAAGCAGCGGTGTTTTTGCGTTTTGCCTTGATGATTGAAAACCTTCTTTTCAAAACCTTTCGTTTTTGATATACTTATAAGACCAAAAACTACGGAGGTTATGCCATGAGAATTGCAGTATTGTCCGGCAGCCCGCATAAACGCGGAACAACATCGAGACTCGTTGACAGTTTTGTAAAAGGCGCGATGGAAAGTGACCATGTGGTTACCCGGTTTGACGTCGCTTTTTGTGATGTCCATCCATGTATTGCCTGTGATCACTGCCAGTCTGATGACCGAGCCTGCGTATACAGGGATGACATGCTTCAGATCGGAAGCGAGCTTGCGCAGGCGGATTGCATCGTATTTGTCACGCCTATTTATTACTATGGCATTTGTGCCCAGTTGAAAACCGTGATTGACCGCTTCTACGCGATGGAAAAGCAGATTCGCAGGAATCAGAAGACCTTCTTCATTACAGCGATGGCCGATGACAATCAGGACACCATTAAAGCTGCGAATGATTCCTATATGGCATTTGTCAGATGGCTTGGATGGAATGACTGCGGAATTTTGAATGCATTTGCCTGCACGACCCCGGAGGACCTGAACGGCACGGATTATGAGGCGAGGGCATACGAACTCGGAAAGAATATCGGATGAGAGGGCTGATTGATGCCGTTAGTAAGAGTTGATATCATTAAAGGGAAGAGCGCATCCTACAAGAAACAGATGCTTTCGTGCATCCATGATACGCTGGCTGAGGCGCTCGGGATTGCGGACTGGGACCGGTTTCAGAGAATCGTCGAGATTGATCGGGATGACTTCGAAACTGCCCCCGGCAAATCTGACTGCTTCACCATCATCGAACTGACCCTTTTCCCCGGGCGGACAAAGGAGCAGAAGCGCGCCGTCATCGAGGGCATCACGGAGAAACTTCACAGCACTCTGGCGATTCCGAAAGAAGATGTCTTCATCATAATCAATGAGCCACCGCTTGAAAACTGGGGGCTCGGAGGGGTGCAGAGGTAGGCATCGATTTGGAGAACCGGGTTTCTGAGCAATACTTTTTATTGCAGTAAGGAAGGCATCCTTGTCGTTGACGAGGATGCCTCTTTTGCTCGGAGCTGACAGGCGTGCTATCTCAAAGAAAAGACTTGCAAGACGGGGGGGGCGTATGCTTTTTGATGGCATTCTCTCTGGAAATGCAACTTTTCGAAGAATTGTAATGGAAATTGTAGAAATCTGAAAAACCATTACAAGCCTTTTTTCTGAGAATTACGATTCCAAAGGAATTGTATGGGAATTCGCGAGAAATCCCTGAAACCATTACAAGAATTTCCTTCAGTGCACTTGGCTTCTTTAAGATTCTTAATGAGTTGCAAAAAATTAAGAGAGGATTGTAATGGAATTCGGGAAAACTCTCGAAAACCATTACAAGCCTTACTTTTGCGGATTCTGCGCCAAAAAAATTGTAATGGAAATCGCAAAATCCGCAAGAAACCATTACAAGCCCTTTTTTGCGGCCTCTGATCCTAGAAGAATTGTAATGGAAATCGCAAAATCCGCAAGAAACCATTACAAGCCCTTTTTTGCGGCCTCTGATCCTAGAAGAATTGTAATGGAAATCGCGAAAACCACAAAAAACCATTCCAAACTGGTCGGGAGAGAGAGCAAGTCAAGCGGCTTCAGGCCGCGAATCCGGCCTCAAACGGTTTCCGCCCCGCAAAATCCGCTCTCAGAAAGCTTCAAAAGAAGCAACAGCAAAAAACTTGCGATTCCCCGAAAAAAACTCTTGACCTTACAGTTTACTGTAATGATAGGATGCTCTCACAAGGAGGTATCAGATATGACAATCAAGGAGTTTTCACAGCTTTGCGGCTGCACTGCGCAGACACTGCGGTACTACGACAGCATCAATCTGCTCAAGCCGGCAAGAACAGACCGCTTCACCGGGTATCGCTACTATGACAGCGAGCAGGCACTGGACTATGTCAAAATCAAGACTCTTCAGGAAGCCCTGTTCTCCATCGAAGAGATCAAGGAACTGCTGAAGAAGGATGACGATGCGATAGCCAAAGCCATCGATGGAAAGATCGCGGAGCAGACAGAAAAGCTGGAAACACTGGTCCGAATTCGTCAGTCATATCGAAAAGAGTATATGAAGATGCAGGAAGTAATTCAAAAAACGAAAGACAAGATCAACGAGAGCGTCGGCCGATACGACGCAACGAAAGAGTACGGAATCTCGGAGGAATGCTACCGGGCAATCATTGAAGAAATGAACGAGCAGTACGAACAGGCCATTGCGAACAGCAAGGCTTTCGAGGGTCCGGATATCAGTGAGGAAGAGTTTAAAAAGACCGGCTTTGAGGTCAGAAACGGCGCAGCCGACAACCCGCTTGAGGACGTGAATAATACCATTATCGCCGAGCAGAGCGGCTGGAAATACACAGAAGAAGTTCTGAAGAATCTTCCGCCTTTGGACGGCGATTGCACGCTTTATTTTGAATTGGACGATGAAAAATGGAACTACAATGATTTTTGCATTGTCGTGATTAAAATCGTTCAGAGCCGAAACCAAGGGAAGGATTTCAGGCTTTCCTGCACCCGAAACCGAAGCACTGACGGCGTAAACCGGTTCTGGCTTTTGAAGAAATAAGACTGAGGCTATTGATCGGCGATGGCAAGGAGAGTCTTCGCCTTTCCCAACCGGTATCCGGGATAATGAACCTTGAACTTTTTCTCTTTTGAGATGGCGTCGGTATAATAGCGAAGCCCAAGCTCAAAGCAAATCTTCCGAAAGGCAGACTGAATCTCATCGGAAGTGAGACTGTTATTGATGCTGCTGTATCCGTCAATCAGGATGGCAGCAGCGTCGCGGTCGTATTTGCCGTTTCGAAGGCAGCAGGAGCGGATGCAGTCGGCGACATCTTCCGCAGGCAGACCGGGCATCACGGTATCATAATCCAAAAAGCCGACGACCTGTCCGTTTCGGAACAGGATGTTGTCAAGCTTCGCATCCCCGTGGACAATGGAAGAAACCGCGGAAGCGGGTTTAACAAACTCGCCGATTCGCCTTTCGATGATTTCTTCGGCAACGGAATCCCGTTCCTGAGCCAACAGGTTATCGCCTGCCAAAAGCTCTTTGAATTCGGCATAATAATGACTCAAATCATGAAGAACCGGATAGACGGCCTTCGGGGTACCGTTCAGGTTATTAAGAATGGCATGCATCTTCGCGATTCCCTGTCCGCATGCGAAGAGAGCTTCTGAAGAAAGTGGAGCAGACAGCGTTTCGCCGTCGATATAAGGATACATGCGCCAGTGGAAGCCTTCGCCGTCGGTATGGTATTTGTCATAGTCACGGGTATTAAGAAAGGTCGGGAAGAGCCAGCCGGCATTAAGGCAGGCTTCCGAGTAGAGACGGTAATTGTGAGAGAGCTTTTCCACGTCCATCTGCGGGCGAATGCGCTGCAGAACATATTGCGACCGGTCCGTTTTCACAAGAAAGGTATCGTTAATATGCCCGTTACCAAGCGGCAAAGAGGACAGAATCCGATCCGAAATGAATTGACGGCAGACGGCTGTAATATCCATGTCAGGGCCCTCCCGGGAATGTAAAAGCTCTTCAGAAAAGAATAGCACGGATGGGGAAATTTGGCAACCGGAAGGCGGTTTGGCTTCCCGTGAAAAATAATTCTTGACAGTTTCCGCACGGCTTGTTATAATCACCTCAATTTGAGACAATTGCATACCGAAACCGTTGAAGCGGAGATAACGGCAAAGATGCCTTTACAGAGAGCCTGCGAGGATGAGAATCAGGCAAGAAACACTTTGTCAAATGGACCGCGGAGGGCGCAGTCAAACGGGTTGACACCCGGAGTATTCTGCGACGTGAGGCAGGCGTAACAGGCCGGAGATATGATGGTATCTCGCAGAGAGCGCAGTCAGACTGCGAATCAAGGTGGCACCGCGAATTTAGTTTATTCGTCCTTGACAGAAGAAATTCTGTCAAGGACTTTCTTATTTTCAGGAGGAATTTATGAGAATCTATCCCACCCTCGAAGAAGTGCAGCAGCTTGCCGCCACCGGAAAATACGACGTCATCCCGGTGAGTGGAGAAATTCTTTCCGACTTTATCACGCCGATTGAGGCGCTTCGGATTCTGAAGAACATTTCGAAGCACACGTTCATGCTCGAATCGGCGCAGGCCGATGAAACCTGGGGCCGATACACATTCCTCGGATTTGACCCGATTTCGGCGATCACCTGTGTCGGCGGCAGTGTGAACGGTGTTTTGGAAGCCGGCAAAGTGAAGTACGTCACCGGCAATCCGAATGATTACTTAAGAGAAGTGTTGTCGCACTATCGAAGCCCCAGATTCCCGAATCTGCCGCCCTTCACCGGCGGACTGATGGGATACTTCGCTTACGATTATTTCGGTTACAGCGAACCGAGCATCCGTAAGGCCGTTACCGACACGGAGCAGTTCCGGGATGTCGACCTGATGCTTTTCGATAAAATCATCACATTTGACAACATCCGGCAGAAAATCATCCTGATCGCGAACATGGCCTTAGATGACCCGGAAACCAATTACAAAAAGGCCGTATGGGACATCAAGCAGCTCGAACAGCTGCTTCGGACCGGAGAGAAAAAGCAGGAGCCGGCCGGAAGGCTTCTCGGCGAGGTTACGCCGCTGTTCACGAAGGAACAGTATTGTGAGATGGTGGAAAAGGCGAAGCATCACATTCACGAAGGCGACATCTTCCAGATCGTTCTTTCGAACCGCCTCTCGGCGCCGTTTGAGGGAAGTCTTTTGAACACCTACCGAATGCTTCGAACCATCAATCCGTCCCCTTATATGTTTTATTTTTCGGGGACCGATGTCGAGGTGGCCGGTGCTTCTCCGGAGACGCTTGTCAAGCTTGAGGACGGCGTGCTTCATACCTTCCCGCTTGCGGGCACGAGGCCCCGCGGAAAGACCGAGGAAGTGGACATCGCGCTGGAGCACGAACTGCTTGCCGACGAGAAGGAACTGGCGGAGCACAACATGCTTGTGGATCTCGGTCGGAACGACCTCGGAAGAATCAGTAAGTTCGGAACCGTAGAGGTTGAAAAACTCCGCTCGATTGAACGTTTCTCACATGTGATGCATATCGGTTCGACCGTCAGAGGCGAGATCAAAGAAGGCTGTGACGCGCTTGACGCCATTGCCTCGGTGCTGCCGGCGGGAACGCTTTCCGGAGCCCCGAAGATTCGCGCCTGCGAGCTGATAGCGGAGCTTGAAAACAATAGGCGTGGCATTTACGGCGGCGCAATCGGATACATCGATTTTACCGGCAACATGGATACCTGCATCGCCATCCGGCTTGCTTATAAGAAGAACGGTCGCGTATTTGTCAGAAGCGGCGCCGGAATCGTTGCGGATTCCGTGCCCGAGAAAGAATATGAGGAATGCCTGAACAAGGCGAAGGCATCTCTCAGAGCTTTAGAGCTCGGAGAGGAGATTGACAAATGATACTGCTGATTGACAACTACGACAGCTTTTCCTACAACCTGTACCAGTATGTAGGAGAAATCAATCCGGATATCCGCGTCATCCGTAACGATGAAATGACTGTTGAGCAGATTCGGGAACTGAAGCCCTCGCACATCATTCTGTCACCGGGACCCGGTCGGCCGGAGGACGCCGGCATCATCATTGAGGCAGCACGCGAGCTCGGCCCCGACATTCCGATTCTCGGTGTGTGCCTCGGGCATCAGGCAATCTGCGCGGCATTCGGCGCAACCGTAACCTATGCGAAGCGGCTGATGCACGGCAAACAGTCGATTGCAAAGCTTGATACGGAGTGCCCGCTGTTTCAGGGGTGCCCCGAAAAGACTCCGGTTGCCAGATACCATTCTCTGGCGGCGGATCCCGACACGATTCCCGAAGAACTTACGGTCACGGCAGTTACCGAGGATGGCGAAGTGATGGCCGTAAAGCATCGTGACTATCCGATTTACGGCGTACAGTTCCATCCCGAATCGATTCTGACGCCGAACGGAAAACAGATACTCAGAAATTTCTTAAAATAAAAAGGAGATAAGACCATGATTAAAGAAGCCATTGTCAAGATTGTCAGCAAGGAAGACCTTACCTACGATGAAGCCTACGCAGTAATGAATGAGATTATGAGCGGCGAGACGACCGCCACGCAGAACGCGGCATTTCTCGCATCCCTCTCAACGAAGAGCGCAAGAGCCGAGACGACCGATGAAATTGCAGGCTGTGCGGCAGCCATGAGAGACCATGCAATCCAGGTTGACACCGGCATGGATGTATTCGAAATCGTCGGCACCGGCGGAGACAACGCCAGAAGCTTCAATATCTCGACGACAGCAGCGATTGTTGCGGCAGCAGGCGGCGTGAAGGTAGCCAAGCACGGCAACCGCGCGGCATCCTCTCTTTGCGGAACGGCTGACTGCCTCGAGGCACTCGGCGTGAACATCCAACAGAGCCCCAAGCGCTGCGTGGAGTTGCTGAACGAAGTCGGCATGTGCTTCTTCTTTGCACAGAAATATCATACCTCGATGAAGTATGTCGGACCGATTCGTAAGGAACTCGGTTTCCGTACCGTATTCAACATCCTCGGACCGCTTACGAACCCCGGCCATCCGACGATGCAGCTGCTCGGCGTTTACGACGAGTACCTTGTAGAGCCGCTCGCACAGGTTCTCGTAAACCTCGGCGTGAAGCGCGGCATGGTAGTTTACGGCATGGACAAGCTCGATGAAATCAGCATGAGCGCGTCGACCAAGATCTGCGAAATCCGCGACGGATGGTTCCGCACGACCGTGGTAAAGCCGGAGGACTTCGGCTTTGAAACCTGCTCGAAGGACGACCTGAAGGGCGGCACGCCTGAGGAAAATGCAACGATTACCCGTGACATTTTAGCCGGAAAGAAGGGTCACAAGCGTAACGCAGTACTGATGAATGCAGGCGCTTCCCTCTATATCGCCGGAAAAGCGGAGACCTTTGAGAAGGGCGTGAAGCTTGCAGCGGAACTGATCGATTCCGGCAAGGCAACCGCAACGCTTGAGAAACTGATTGAAGTAAGTAACCGTCCCGAAGAGTAAGCCAATAAAGGACAAAAAGTAGTTATTGTCCCGAAGAGAAAACTCACACGGTACGAAAAAGGAGTAACAGTCATGCCGATTATCAGAACAACCGGAACGATTCTCGACCGCCTCGCCGAGCATGCCGTTTTGCGTGTCGCCGAAGCAAAGAAAAGGATATCGGAAGCGGAACTTCGCCGTATGGCCGAGGCGCTGCCCTGCGGGGAACAGCGCTTTGAGCAGGCGCTTAGAAAGCCCGGCCTTTCCTTTATCTGCGAGTGCAAGAAAGCCTCTCCGTCAAAGGGCGTCATTGCGGAACATTTTCCGTATCTTCAGATTGCGAAGGCGTACGAGGCTGCAGGAGCGGATGCGATTTCGGTGCTTACCGAGCCGAAATGGTTTCTCGGAAGTGACGAGTATCTGAAGAAGATTGCTGCGGAAGTGTCGGTTCCGTGCCTTCGGAAAGATTTTACGGTTGACCCGTACATGATTTACGAGGCAAAGGTGCTCGGAGCATCGGCCGTGCTGTTGATTGTTTCTTTACTTGACGAAGCCGAGCTTCGGGAGTATCTTAAACTCTGTGACGAAATCGGGCTTTCGGCACTTACGGAGATTCACGACGAGACGGAAGCGGAAACCGCGCTTTCGGCCGGAGCGAGAATCATCGGCGTAAACAACCGGAACCTGAAGGATTTTACGGTGGACACCGGCAACAGCGGAAGGCTTCGGCAGCTGATTCCCGCGGACGTTTTGTTCGTGGCGGAAAGCGGCGTTAAGACGAAGGAAGATACGAAAGCGCTTCGCGAGCTCGGTGCATCAGCCGTTCTGATCGGCGAGACGCTCATGCGCTCGAACGATATTGCGGCAAAGCTTAAAGAGCTTCGCGGCGAAACCCCGTAACCCGGGAGGAAAGGCAATGACGAAGATTAAAATGTGCGGCCTGTCGCGTCCCGAGGACATTGCGGCAGCGAACCGGATCCGCCCTGACTACGTCGGGTTCGTATTTTTCAAAAAGAGCATCCGTAACGTGACCAAGGAGCAGGCCAAGGCCCTTCGGGCGCTTTTATGCCGGGACATTCCGGCCGTCGGCGTCTTCGTTGACGCTCCGGTAAGCTTTGTCGCAGAGCTTCTTAACGAAGGCATCATCGACATCGCGCAACTGCACGGCTCGGAGGATGAGGCTTATGTAGCTGAGCTTAGGAGCAAAAGTGATAAACCGCTGATCAAGGCGTTTCGGCTGAAAGCGGATGAAGCAGCGAAGAATGCGGTCAGCAGCACAGAGGACGGGAAGGCGATGAATTCGGGCGGCAGTGCGGACGAAATTTCGAGAATTCTTGCTGTCGCCGAGAGTTTTCCGACCGATTCGGTGCTTTTGGACTCCGGCGCCGGCTCGGGCATGACGCTTAACTGGAACCGTCTTAAGGACTTCCGCCGCCCATTCTTTCTTGCGGGCGGGTTAAGCGAAACCAATGTCAGTGATGCCATCAAGCTGCTGCACCCTTATGCGGTTGATGTCAGCTCGGGCATTGAGACGGACGGAGTGAAGGACGAGGCGAAGATGATGGCATTTGCCATGGTAGTACGCGGTGAAGATATGAGAAAGGAAGAGAACCATGAGTAATCCAAACGGACGATTCGGCATCCACGGCGGGCAGTACATTCCGGAGACCCTGATGAACGCCGTGATTGAATTAGAGGAAGCATATAACCATTATAAAAACGACCCCGAGTTTAACCGTGAGCTGGCGGAGCTTTTCAACGAGTACGCGGGCAGGCCGTCGCGGCTTTATTTCGCGCAGAAGATGACCGAGGACCTCGGCGGAGCGAAGATTTATCTGAAGCGGGAAGACTTAAACCACACCGGAGCCCACAAGATTAACAACGTTCTCGGGCAGGCACTGCTTGCGAAGAAGATGGGTAAGACACGTTTGATTGCCGAGACCGGAGCGGGCCAACACGGTGTTGCGACTGCGACCGCTGCCGCGCTGTTCGGCATGGAATGCGTCGTTTTCATGGGCGAAGAGGACACGAAGCGTCAGGCGTTAAATGTGTACCGCATGCGTCTGCTCGGCGCGGACGTCGTTCCGGTCAAGAGCGGCACGGCAACACTTAAGGACGCGGTTTCCGAAGCCATGCGCGAATGGACAAACCGGATTTCGGACACGCATTACTGCCTCGGCTCGGTTATGGGCCCGCACCCGTTCCCGACGATTGTCCGTGACTTCCAGGCCGTCATTTCAAAAGAAATCAAAGAACAGATGTTGGAAAAGGAAGGACGCCTGCCGGATGCGGTCATCGCGTGCGTGGGCGGCGGCTCCAATGCCATCGGCTCGTTCTATCATTTCATCAACGATCCGGATGTGAAGCTGATCGGCTGCGAAGCTGCAGGACGCGGCATTGACACATTTGAAACCGCTGCGACGATCTCGACCGGAAGGCTTGGCATTTTCCACGGAATGAAGTCGTATTTCTGCCAGGATGAGTACGGCCAGATTGCGCCGGTGTACTCGATCTCCGCGGGGCTTGACTACCCGGGCGTCGGTCCGGAGCATGCTTATCTGCATGACATCGGCCGTGCGCAGTATGTGCCGGTGACGGATGAGGAGGCGGTTCAAGCCTTCGAATATCTTGCGAAGACCGAGGGCATCATTCCGGCGATTGAGAGCGCGCATGCAATTGCGTATGCGAGAAAGCTTGCGCCGACGATGAGCAAAGAGCAGAGCATCGTGGTGACCGTTTCGGGCCGCGGCGACAAGGACTGCGCGGCGATTGCGCGGTACAGAGGGGAGGATATCCATGAATAGAATTGCGAATGCATTTGACAACGGCAAAGCTTTCATCGCCTTCATCACCTGCGGCGATCCGGACCTTAAGACGACGGCGGCAACCGTGCGGGAAGCCGTAAAGGCCGGCGCGGATCTGATTGAGCTCGGGATCCCGTTCTCGGACCCGACGGCAGAAGGACCGGTCATCCAGACGGCAAATGTGCGTGCGCTTGCGGGCGGCGTGACAACCGACAAAATCTTCGACCTCGTGCGCGATTTGCGGCGTGACGTGACGATTCCGCTGGTATTCATGACTTATGCGAACGTTGTATTTTCCTACGGAACCGAGCGCTTCGTTAAGACCTGCAGCGAAATCGGCATCGACGGGCTGATTCTGCCGGATGTTCCGTTCGAGGAGCGCGAGGAATTCCTGCCCACCTGCCGCAAGTACGGTGTGAAGCTGATTTCCCTGATTGCACCGACGTCCGAGCAGCGGATTGACATGATTGCAAAGGAAGCAGAAGGTTTCCTTTATATTGTTTCGAGCCTCGGCGTGACCGGAACAAGAGCGAAGATCACGACCGATCTCTCGGCCATCGTGAAGCGCGTCCGGGAGAACACAAGCCTTCCGTGTGCCATCGGCTTCGGCATATCCGAGCCCGAGCAGGCAAGAATGATGGGACAGATCGCGGACGGCGTAATTGTCGGTTCGGCGATTGTAAAGCGGATTGCCAAATACGGCAAAGAAGCGCCGAAGGAAGTCGGCGCATACGTTAAGAGCATGAAGGATGCTCTGAGGGTTTAGAAGGCAGAAGACTGAGAAGAGAAAAGAACACACTGGAAAACAGAAGACTGAGAAGAGAGCAGAATTTCATAAAAAACAGAAGACTGTGCTGATAACAGGGAGGCCGCATTCGATGCGGCCTCCCTGTTTTGGCTTCGGCGAGGGCGGTTTCCGGGGGCTGTTTTACGATTTTTTCGGAGATTGTAATGGAAATCGTTGAAAAGCGGGAAAACCATTACAAGCATTTTCCGCCGTGAGAGTGGTTTTAGAAGGCTTGTAATGGAAAATTGTGAAAAGCGAGAAAACCATTACAATTCTTTATAGCGCCTCGAACATTCCGGAGCCGTTTGTGGAGGAAATTTTGTTGGAAAACGGAGAATTGTAATGGAACCCGCAAGAAAACGCAAAAACCATTACAATGCCCCAAAATAGCGCTGTTTCACAAAAATGGGATTGTAATGGTTTTTGCAAAAACAGAAGAAACCATTACAAAAGTCAAAAAGCAAGAAAAAACGCTTGACAAAACAAAATAGATTGTGTACAATCAAATTGCAAACAACAGAAAAGGCGGTATATAGCACGGGGCAACCTTAGCCACAGCCACCCGACCGCGCAGCCTTGAATCAGAATAAGAAAGAGAGGACAAGTACTATGAATGCATATGATTTTACTGTTAAGACCAGAAAAGGCGCTGATGTTCCGCTTGCGGATTACAAGGGCAAGGTGCTCATGATTGTCAATACTGCGACAGCTTGCGGATTTACCCCTCAATACAAAGAACTGCAGGAGATTTATGAAGAGTTTAAGGACAAGGGCCTTGAGATTCTTGATTTTCCGTGCAACCAGTTCGCAGAGCAAGCCAAGGGAACGGACGAAGAGATTCATCAGTTCTGCACCGGCCGCTTCGGAATCACCTTCCCGCAGTTCGCAAAAGTAGACGTAAACGGAGAGAATGCAATTCCGTTGTTCCGCTGGCTTACAAAGAACACGAAGTTCGAGGGCTTCAACGGCGCAGCAAAGCTTGTTCTCACCCCGATCGTTAAGAAGATGGACAGCGATTACAAGAACAACGGCAATGTAAAATGGAACTTCACGAAGTTTCTGATTGACCGCGAAGGTAACATCGTGGCACGTTTTGAGCCTACTGCCGATATGAAGAATGTCAGAGCAAAAGTGGCTGAGCTTATCGGCTGATCGCCTTTTCTCAGAATATAGCGTTGAAACGCGAAATGTGATATAATGATTTTTGACCGTAAGGTCATTAAGAAGTAAGGTTCGGAGGCAGATATGAGCGGCAAAGAAACTAAAACAATCGAGAACGAAGAACATCGTTACGATTGCATCAGGCTGGAGAACCAGTTGTGCTTTCCGCTTTATGTGTGTTCGAAGGAAATCGTAAGACGCTATAAGCCGTTTCTCGATGAAATCGGAATTACGTATACGCAGTATATCGCGATGATGGTTCTCTGGGAGCGCGAGAGCGTCACGGTCAGTCAGCTCGGGGAGTGCCTGTACCTGGACTCCGGCACGCTGACGCCGGTACTCAAAACGTTGGAAGCAAAAGGTCTCGTTTCCCGAAGACGAAGCGAGACGGATGAGCGGTCGGTCATCGTCGGGATAACCGAAGCCGGAAAGGCTCTTAAGGAAAATGCCATCACCATTCCCGCCAGAATGGGAGCCTGCGTCAGGCTTGATCCGAAGGATGCGGCGGAGCTTTATCGGATTCTTCACAAAATCATCGACGGAATGGGAGCATAAAACCGGTCCCCGGAATACCTAACCGAACGTGAACGGAAACCGACCGCGGCTTTGGAATATTACCAAAAGACCGAATGCGACAAAAATAAAAGGGCGAAAGCCGGAAAGGACAAAGCTATGGCAGTTATTCATGTTGGTGAAAACAATTTTCAGGAAGTAATTAACGGTAACAAAACCGTATTGATTGATTTTTTTGCAGACTGGTGCGGCCCCTGCAAGCGCATGGCTCCGCTGATGGAGCGTTTCGCTGAGGAGCATCCGGACATCGCTGTTGCAAAGATCAATATCGAGGATGACCCGGAGCTCGCAGAGCAGTACGGTGTCATGAGCATTCCGACCTTTGTGTTGATCAAGGACGGAAAGACCGCCGCGAAGACGGTCGGCGCAATGCATTATGAGGAGCTTGCTCCGTTTGTTGCGCAGGCATAAGAACTGAACCTGAGCCGCCTTTCGGGGATTCCCGGAAGGCGGCTTTTGCTTTTGGGAAAAAGTAACCGCACTTCCCCGTCCCGGCGTAATCGGTTCTGCATCTCAGGCTTCCGGGAAATGTGACCCCTGACCGCCCAAAACCCGCGAAAGCGACTTTACATTTTTGCTTTTCGGCAATATTATAAATCTATCAGCGGCAAAGCCGCATTTGTATCGAGGTTTTTGAAAATGGCGACACTGTTAATCGCAGTAATTTATGCGGCCTTTATCGGACTGGGTCTTCCGGACTCTCTGTTCGGGACGGCCTGGCCTTCCATTTATAAGGAATTCGGCCTCCCGATTGCATACGGCTCTTTGGAGAGCATGATTTGCTTCATCGGGACGTTTCTTTCGAGTCTTCTGAGCGCGAGGCTGATTAAACGGTTCGGTACCGCAAGACTGACGGCAGGGTGCACGCTTCTGACGGCAGTCTCGCTGATCGGCTTCGGATGGGCGGGATGCTTTCCGGTCCTTCTCGTGCTGGCTGTTCCGCTCGGACTCGGCGCCGGTTCGATTGACACGGCGCTCAATAACTATGTGGCACTTCATTACAGCGCGTCGCGCATGAGTTTTCTGCATTGTTTTTACGGCGTCGGCGTGACAGTCAGCCCGTTCATTCTGGCGCTTGTGTTTCGAAACGGTCTCAATTGGAGAGTCGGCTACCGCATCGCGTCCGGCATGCAGCTTGCTTTAGCCCTGGCGCTTTTCCTTTCGATTCCGATTTGGAGCAAAGTGCACGGAAAGGAGAGCGTCTCAGAGGAAAATTTTGAAACGCTGACAATCCGGCAGGCCGCATCCATCAGGGGCGTAAAAATCATGTGGATGTTGTTCGTCTGCACATGCGCAATTGAGATGTCGGTCGGAAGCTGGAGCAGCACCTATCTGGTCGAGCATATGGAACTGAGCCAGGAATTTGCCGCGCGGGCCATGACTGTATACTATTTCGGTATGACTGCCGGCAGGGCACTCTCAGGTGTATTGGCGAAGAAGCTTCACAGCTGGCAGATTATCAAAATCGGGATGATCGTCATGGCCGGCGCCCTTGTCCTGCTTCTGCTTACGGAAAATGGCATGGTTGCCATGACAGCTCTGACGCTTATCGGACTCGGAAACGGCCCGATGTTCCCGAATTTCAACTACCTCACGCCGGAGAACTTCGGACAGGAACGCTCGCCTGCCATCATCGGAACGCAGATGGCAGCAGCAAACATTTCCATTGTAACGCTGCCGGTGCTTTGCGGCGTTTTGGGACAGTTTATCGGAATGTGGGTTTTCCCGTATTATCTGATTGCCATATTTGCGGTGATGTTCGTCACATTTGTCATGGCGGCAAGATGCTTCATGATGCCGGCACTTTTCAAAAAACGTGACCGGGACAGCCGGACGGAGGACAGAACATGACATTTTCGGATCGCTTTTCCATCAGTTCAAAGGAAGAACTCATCAAGGTCATCAAAGAGATGGGTTTTGTGCCGTTTTTCACGAATGAAATCGAAGGCTTTTCCATAGAGGAGCACATTGTGCCGGAATGCTGGTATTACGGGCTCGGGGACGGTTTCTGGCCTGCGTGGGAGTGGAAGGGACCGGTCATCCGGGAGACCGGGTGCGCCTATGGCAAATTCCTTCGAAACAAAGCCATGTACATCAGCGCCGAATGGTTCCCGGATTTCGCCAATTACCGGCGAGACGGATATGATTTCGATGCGCGTTATGAGGACGGGCTTGCATCCAGACAGGATAAGGAACTGTTCGAGCTTTTAGACGCCAACGCGCCGGCTGTTTCGAAATATCTGAAGAAAGTCGGCGGCTACGGAAAGAACGGCCGTAAAGGGTTTGAAACGATTCTGACACGGCTTCAGAAGCAGTGCTATGTCGTAACGAGTGATTTCCGCTATGCGACTGACCGTTACGGGCAGGAATACGGCTGGGGTTTGTCCGAGTATTCGACGCCCGAGAAGCTCTTCGGAAAGAAGTTCACCGACAACGTTTACAAGCGCACTCCCGAGGAGTCTTATGCCCGCATCGTTAAGCAGTTTCAGAAGATTCTGCCGGATGCCACAAAGCAGCAGATTGAGAAAATTCTCCGATAAGCCTGCCTCGGGGCCTGCCATTTGCTTGCCAAAAAAGTCATTTTTGTGCTATATTGGTGGTAACGCATCAGGAGGAAAACTATGGCTGCTTGTATCGCTTTTTGGATGAAGACCATTGAAGAGGCGCAGGATCATTGGGTTGACGGCTGGGAGAGTGTCGAGGAATACGGGCACTCCGCATACGGTCATAAACTGCATACCTGGGACTCCGGTGAGCGCAGCCTGCGCCGTTGCAACAACTGCGGAGGATACATCCTGTGCCAGTGGTCGGAGTATCATTCGTTTGCGGACGAAGACTCGTTTTATACGTCGTATTTTCCGGTGATCAGTCCTGCGGAAGCGGACGAGATGAACCAAAAGTATGACGGTTTCCAGATCGAGTCGATGTTCCACAGACGTTTTTTGAGCGTCACGAACGGGCGGTACCATTGGGCCGGAAAGACCGGAAAGGACAGCTGATATAGAGGTGAGTGCGATGTTTGACTGGATTGCGGCCAATGCCGGCACCCTGCTTGTTTCGGCGGTTCTGCTGGCTCTTGTGATTTTGGCAGTTGTAAAGATGGTTCGGGACAGAAAGCAGGGAAAGAGCACCTGCAGCATGGGCTGCGGCGGCTGCCCGATGTCCGGAACATGTCATAAAAAACAGGAAGAAAAGAGGAAGGAAAATGGATAAAAGAAACTGGAAACCCGGCAACATGCTTTACCCCGTGCCGGTTGTCATGGTTACCTGCAAAAAGCCGGGTGAGCGCCCGAATATCATTACGCTTGCATGGGCGGGCACGATTTGTTCCGATCCGCCGATGCTTTCGGTTTCCATCCGCCCGGAGAGATTCTCCCACGGAATCGTCGAGGAAACCGGAGAATTTGTTGTGAACCTGGTAAATGAGGACCTCGTCCGCGCATGTGACTGGTGCGGCGTCCGCTCCGGAAACAGGTTTGACAAATTTGCCGAGATGAAGCTTACGGAGTATCAGTCGGAATATATGGAGACGCCCGCGATTGCGGAAAGTCCCGTTAACCTTTACTGCAAGGTAAAGAAGACCGAGCGCCTCGGTTCGCATGACATGTATCTTGCCGAGATCATCGGTGTTACCGTGGACGGAAAGTATATGGATGCGAATGGCAAATTCGACCTCGACGCAGCGAATCTCGTGGCTTATTCCCACGGCGATTACATGTCGCTCGGCGAGAAGCTCGGCTCATTCGGCTTTTCCGTGAAGAAGTAAGGAAGTCGTGCCGCTTGTCACAGAAGGTGCTGCGGTTTTGTGAAGAAGAAAGGGCTTCGTGCCATTTGCCATAAATAATGCTGCGGTTATCCGGGAGAGGAGGTTGCCGTGTTTACCTGGAATTATCAATACATTTCGAAGGCCAGGCTTGAGAAGACATTTGAACAGATGATGCTTGCGCAGGACGGCGGGGATGTTCTCGTCCGCATTCATACGGCGATTCATCTCGAGGATGAAGCGGTTGAACTGGCCCGGTTCATCAAGTCGATTGTGCCCTCCGCGAAGATTATCGGGACGAGCACGTCTGCCGTCATTAACCGGGGCAAGCTTGCGATGAACCAGTGCGTGATTTCCGTCACGCAGATGCATTCCGCGACAGTCAGAACGATGATTCTGCCGACCGTCGACGAAAAGAGCGGACTTCCGCTTTCCGTGGACAGCGTCTGTTCATGCGCGAAGCAGACGGTCATGCAAAAGGACATGAAGCTTCTGTTCGCATTTCTCGCAGGTGAGTTCTTCGATATCGACCGGATGATTGCGCATGTCAACGAATGTGCGCCCGGCGTGAAGATGACCGGCGGCATTGTGAATCTTTCCGCCTTCGGACAGCAGAAGGAATGTGAGGGCGGCTTTGTATTTGACGAAACAGGCTGGTCAGGAAGAGGACTGCTGCTTGCGTCCGTTGCGGGTAAGGAGGCCGACTGTGCGGCTTCTTATGCGACCGGAGCGCAGGCAATCGGTGATTCCTATGAGATTACCGATGCTTTTGAAAACTGCATTTTGAAGCTCGGCAAGGTGGATGCGGCGAAGGAGTACCGCACCGGCGTAGGGGAGGCTTTGCGCCGAAATCCTGAAAAAGCCGAGCTGTTTCCGCTTGTTTATGCGGATCACGAGGACATTCCCGTGCCGATTCGTTATGAGAGTTCGGTCTCGCTTTCCGAGCTTTTCCCTCCCGAGGATTCCGTATACCGGGCGTCTTATGAGGCTCGCCCCGACCTGGATATCACGGAGCGAAAGGACAGAATCCTGACGAATCACGGCGTCACCGTGGGACGCGAGCTTCGCCGGGCATTCATCTATGACCGGAAGATCATTGCCGATAACCATGCGATGTTTCGGCATATCGAGAATTTCGAGAAGGCGGAAACGCTGATCGGGTATTCCGGTGCAACACGCTCCATGATTTATTCCAACTGTGCCAAATGGGAACTCTCCGCCTATGAAAACTCCAATATCTGCGGATGCGTGACGGCCGGTGAAATTGTGAACGACGGAAAACGCAATCTGCTCGCCTACGGCGCATTTGCCGTTGTGGCGGCCGGTGAGCAGGCGGCCACGCAGGAGTGCAATCCTTACGCGTTCTCGCACACGGATTCGCTCGCGGCGGACAATCAGGAGCTTGTGAATTACCTGACCGAGATTGAGAGCCGGATTGAACGGAGACCTTCCGCGGCGCTTGCGGCAGCGGGACTTCGCGAGTTTGTGAGAGACTGCGAGTTAAAACTTCTGTATTCCGAGAACGAAGACATCCCGAACGAAGCGGCCATGAACATGGATATGAAGCTTCGCGGCTATGACCGTTTCTGCATTATCACGGTTCAGGATACGGCAGGCATGAAGGTCGTATTTGACGAAAACCGGATCTCGCTTACGGCACACCGGTTCCTTTCAAAATGTGCCGATTTCGCGGCGCGTCACGGCTACCGGATTTACAGCCTCGACACATGGCAGGTGGCACTCGGCGTGACCTCGTATACGTGTTCCTTCCAAACCATGGTACGGCACATGGAACAGCTGCAGAAGGAGTTGTTTGCCGTTTCGGAAGGGCTGATTGCGATTGTGCCGGACTTCTGCGTCATCAACGGCTGCACGGTCGAGAACCTGAAGTCCGTATACAACTCCGCAAGCCTCGAGATGAAGAAGAAAAATGTGCAGTTCTACGTCTGCGATGCCGAATACTATCAGTCCGACGAGGACAGCATCCGCGAACGTTATTCGATGATCAATCTGATCAATTACGCGATTCAGAACGACGGCATCATCCCGTACTACCAGGGCATCTATGACAACCGGACGGGAACGATTCACCACTATGAGTCGCTGATGCGGTTAAAGGACGAAAACGGCAACGTTTACGGCCCGTTCCGATTCCTCGAGGTAGCGCGTTCCTACGGACTTTTGTACGACTCTGCCTCGGCCATCATGATCAAAAAGGTGTGCGAGCGGTTCCGCTATTCCGAAGACATATCGGTAAGCATCAACCTCGGAATCCGTGACATCAACAATCATGAAACAATGGACTATCTGTACGATTTTCTCTCCGAGGTGAAGCATCCCGAGAACTTCATCTTTGAGATTCTGGAAAATGAGGACATCGACGCTTACGAGGTGCTCGAGAATTTCGTGGACCGGATTCACGAACTCGGCGCCAAGATTTCGATAGACGACTTCGGAAGCGGGTATTCGAACCTGCAGCATGTTGCCAACATCCATTCGGATTACCTTAAGATTGACGGCTCGATTGTGAGAAAATGCTGTGAGAGCAGAGAAGCCGAAATCCTGATGACGCTCATCATGAGCTGGGCTAAGATCAATACCGGCATCCGCGTGGTTGCGGAATTTGTCGAGAACGAGGAAATCCAGAATAAGGTTTTGAAATACGGAATTGATTTTTCACAGGGCTATCTGTTTTCAAAGCCTACGCCGGATATCGCGGTATAGATGGCATTTTCCATGAAAAAGAGGAGGAAGGCATGAGAGATTTCGGTGAAAAGCAAAAGACAATCGGACTGATTATCGAAAATCTGTCGGTAGACTATTCCAAGGAGATTATCCACAGTGTCCGCACAGCGATTGCGGCTTATCGGGATACGAGGCTGATTGTTCTCGCCGGCGATTACAATATGGAGAGTGAAAAGAAGGACAGCCGTTTCTTCGCCCGCGAGGTCAATAACACGGTGTACCGTCTTGAGGAAGAACTGAAGCTGGACGGCCTGATTCTGACGCTTCCGAACATCGGCGGAATCCGCGGCGACGACATCATGAACGAACACTATCCGAACTTCCTTCGGGTACCCAAGGTGTTCATTTCAACGGATGTCAAGGATGCCGTGACGGTGCGTTATGACAATGCCATCGGCATCCGCGAAACCATGGATTATCTTGTGAATGTAAAGGGAATCACGCGCTTTTGCATGCTCGGCGGTCGGGAGGACAATGCCGATGCGCAGAACCGCAAGCAGATCTTCCGGGAATGCCTTGAGGAGCGCAAGCTGAGCTTTACCGATGACATGTATGAGAAGACCGACATGACCATCAATTCGAAGGCCGAAGCTGCACGGCTGATGGAGCGGAATGCGGATGCAGAGGCGGTATTCTGCGTCAATGACCAGGTGGCGGTGCCTCTTTATGAGGTGCTGAAGGAGCGCGGTCTCATGCCCGGCAAGAACATTCAGGTATTCGGCTTTGACAACACCCGTTTTTCAGGCAACATGCAGCCGCCGCTGGCTTCCATCGGTGCAGACGGAATAACGCTTGGAGAGAAGGCAGTTGAGCTGCTGCTTAAGAAGATGAACGGCGAAGAAGTGAAGTCCGTTGTGCTTCCGACGAGGCTGTACGGCAAGGAATCTCTGGAATACGAGATGTACGAATATACGACGATGGAAATGCTGCGGATTGATCCGGCATTTGTACGCAGAATGTTCCACGACTGCTTCTACCGCTATGCTTCCGAGATTAAGGACCGCGAGGCGGTGGATCTTGAAAGGCTGTTCATCGAGTTCATTTCGCGCATGCTGAAGTCGATGCTGACGAGCTCCATGACCGCGGAGGAATTTGCGGAGAACAAACGGCTGATTGACATTTTCTTCGATAACGGTGCCATGCGTTATACCGATCCGGCGAGACTTGTCCGGAGTATCGAAAGACTGCAGAACAGCATGAACCGTTCGCAGAAATCCATCGCTGCCAATCTGATGAATAACCGTTGCTTCGCGTATATGAAGGATAAGGCGATTCTGTCGATTGCGGACGACCTTGACGAGATGCGTGACGTTGCGAAGAAGGCAAGAGAGCGTCTGCAGGAGTTCATCGTGCGCTGCATGTCCTTCGGAAGCGAGACGCCGATTACCGAGGAAACCGTGATCCGAACCTACGACAGGCTCGGCATGACGAATTCTGCGCTGTTTTTATTTGAGGAGCCCGTTGTGTACCACGACGGCGAGGAGGTTCATTTTCCGCAGAAGATTCGCCTGATGTGCTCCGTTCGAAACGGAGAACTCAGGGTCATTTCGAAGGAAAGAAGACTCGGCAACACAAGCGACATGCTTCTTCGAACGGAACTTCCGAAGAGCATCGGATATGTGGCAATTCCGGTATTTTACGGGCGTAAGATTTACGGCTTTATCATAAGCGAGGTCAATGAGTCCGTCGCCGACCGCGGCGAGTATTTTGCAAAGATGTTCGCGAGAAGCCTTTGCCTTAACGAAAGCGGAAAAGGAGAGAAGGCATGAGCGAAGAGATAGCGGCAGTCGGGAAGAAGCGTCCCGGCAGGCTTTTCTTTACCGATCTCGACGAGACGCTTCTGACAACCGAAAAAAAAGTTTCTAACGCCACTTACGAGGCGCTTCGTACCTTCACGGAGGCCGGAAACAGCCTGGTGATCGCCACAGGGAGAAGCCTTCACAGCGCGCTTTATGTGCAGAAGGAACTCGGGCTTGATTTCCCGGGCAGCTATATTCTTGCATCAAACGGATGCCTGATTTACGACTGTGACGCAAAAGAAACGCTGTTTCGGACAGGCGTTCCGCTTCCGCTGACCGCTGAGATTTTTAAAATGGCGGAGGAGCACGGCATCTACGTGCAGACGTATACGGATGACCGGATTCTGGCACCCGCTGACTGTGAGGAGATAAGGTATTACAGCCGCTTCGTGAAGACGCCCGTGCAGATTGCAAAGGACCCGCTTCCTTTTCTTTCCGAACCGCCGTGTAAGATTCTGTGCATCTCACTTTCGGACCATGAGAAGCAGGAACGGTTCCGGGCAGCCGTGACGAAACGTTTCGGGGCGGAAATCGATACGTTTTATTCCTCCCCATATTATCTTGAAATCATTCCTTTCGGGCTCGGGAAGGGTCCGGCCGCGATGATTCTTGCGGACCGCCTCGGCGTGCCGCGTGCGTACACGATGGCAGCTGGCGACGAGGGCAATGACATCAGCATGATCAAGGCCTGCGGAATCGGCGTCGCAATGTGTAACGGGACGGAGGAGTGCAGGGCCGCAGCAGACCTGATTACCGAAAAAGACAACAATCACGACGGGCTTGCAGATGTCATTCTGCGCTTTATGCGAGGGGAAAATATGGCATTTTCCTCTTGACGATTTTTCGGAAAGAAAGTACAATTCTATATAGCGCTTTTAAGAAAGAGGGGTGTGTTTTGTGGAAGTATTAAAGCAGCATTGGCTCGGACTTTTGCTTTGTCTTGTGGCGGTGGCGATCTTTTCCTCTGCTTTGCAGTTTCGGAAGTACCGCATCATGATGGCAGGCGAATCCATCAGTCCGAAGTGGTTCTCTTTGGTGAAATGGGGCGGCATGATCGGCGCCATCATCCTGTTTTTGACGCAGGTGTCGCATTTCGGCAGCTGGTTTTCTACCGATTTCATGCAGACCGTAACCTTTAAGAGCGACAGGGATGCCGTGCTCGGAACGGTTGTATACGTCGTGCTTTTGCTGATTGCCTCTTTGGTTGTCGGCGCAATTGTTCATAAGGTTCCCGAGCGCTGGTGGAAGGCCGATTCCGCGAAGGTTTTCGATGAGGATAAGGTGTGCCAGTTCCTTTTGAAGGACGCTGAGGCAGGCGCGAAGGAGATTCTGATCTTCCGTGACCGTCTTGAAGGCAGAAGAGGCTATTCCTTTGACGTGGACGGATATAACCATGCGGCATTTTCGGCTGACGGCTGCAAGATGCTTGCCAAATACATCGACAGCCGCGTTCCCGGTGCGTATACCGTGGAGGAGTGCCACGAGGCACAGGGCAAGGGCGGAGCTCCGCAGAGCTCGTCAAGCGGCGCTTTGAGCGATAATTCCTATCGTTTCTCGCATATGAGACTCGTAAAAAAGAACTGATCATCAGGGAACAGGTTATAAAAGGCCTGTTCCCTTTTTCAATGAAGGGAGAGGAAACAGGAAAATGCTATGCAACCGTTTCGGAAAAGCCGTGATTCCACATTGACAAAACGTTTCGTTATCACTACAATTACAGTGGTATGTCAGGAATATTTTCGGTTTCGGAGAACAACAAATGGAATACGTAAGAAGTATCATATCTTTATTGGGCGGTTTGGCGATGTTCCTTTACGGAATGCGTCTGATGGGCTCAAGTCTTCAGGAAGGTTCATCCGGAACCTTTAAGACCGTGATGGGAAAGGTTACCAACAATCCTGTCAATGCTTTTCTGCTCGGTCTTTTCATTACGGCAATCATCCAGTCTTCGACGGCGACGATTGTCATTACATCCGGTCTTGTTGTTGCCGGTGTCATCAGTCTTAAACAGTCCCTCGGCATCATCGTCGGCGCCAATGTAGGTACGACGGTTACCGGTCAGATTATCCGTCTTCTTGACATTTCCGAGGATTCGGGAAATGTTCTTCAGTTCTTTAAGCCGGATACGCTTGCGCCTATCGCGCTCACGATCGGCATTGTGTTCCTGATGTTCTGCAGATTCAAAAAATCGGATCTCGCCGGTAACATTGCCATCGGCTTCGGTATCCTGTTCACCGGTCTTGTGGCTATGACTGCCGCCGTGACGAATTTCAATATGAACGGCGTGTTCGCCAGGATGGGAAACCACCCGGTACTCGGTTACGGGGCCGGCGCTGCTGTGGCATTTGTTCTGCAGAGTTCTTCTTCCTCCATCGGTATCTTACAGGCCTTCTCCGCGTCCACGCCGATTGCCTTCAAGACCGTCGCATTTGTCCTTTGCGGCGTCTATCTCGGCGACTGCGTGACGACGGGAATCGTATGCTTCATCGGCACGAAGCCGGATTCGAAGCGCGTCGGCCTGATTAACATCTTTTATAACCTTGCAAAGACCGTTCTGGTGCTTGCGGTAATCGGCATTCTGTCCGCCATGGGCTATCTTGATACACTCTGGAACATGCCGTTAAAGTCCGGCGGCATCGCCAACGCAAACTCCGTATTCAACCTCGTGAGCGCGGTTGTACTGCTTCCTTTCATCGGAATTGCAAAGCGGCTCAGTGACAGAATCATCAAGGATGAGGCGAAGCCGGAAGACCGCTATGCGGACAAGATTGCCGCCCTGAACCCGGTATTCTTCTCAACGCCCGCGCTTGCGTTGAACAGCTGTTACGATGCCCTGAGAACGATGTTTGCGATTGCCTCCGCGAATATCAACAAGGCGCTTAACATGTTCCAGGAATACAGCGAGGACACATACAAAGCCATTGAAGAGGATGAGGACAGCATCGACCGGCTGGCGGATGCGGTCAGCAATTATCTGGTGCAGCTGTCGCCGCATGTCAACGAGGAAACGCACATCCGGATTCTCGATCAGTATTACAAGGTCGTGACCGAGTTCGAGCGTCTCGGCGACCATGCCATGAACCTGGCGGAAAGCGCTAAGGGAATGGCTTCGCAGGATATGAAATTCTCGGATGACGCGCTTTGCGAACTGATGGTCATCCGCGAGTTGCTGGATTGGATTTTGGAACATACGAAGAACGCGTTCGAGAAGCGTGACGTCGAGGCTGCACGTCACATCGAGCCTCTTGAGGAGGTCATGGACGACATGATCAACGCGCTTGACGACAACCATGTTGCCCGTCTTCGCGAAGGCCGCTGCTCCGTCTATGCCGGTACCCGTCTGATGGATATCATGTCGAACCTCGAGCGTATTTCCGATACCTGCTCGAACGTCGGCGTTTCAGTTGTGGCCCGTGTCAATCCCGGAATGGATACCCAGGCCCATACCTATATTTCCACCCTGCATCAGGGCAAGGATGAGGGCTTCAACGAAGAATATCAGAGAGCCCATGATCTGTACTTCAAGCGTTTGGATCTGGTTACGAAGAAGAACCGCGAGATTGAAGGACAATTGCATTTCTAGCGTGCGTAATTAGCCGCGGGTGTTACGCGTAAGGCACCGAAGCGGCGGAATGAGAGGATAAAAGGATGATTTTTCAAAACGAAGGAGGAGCGCTCGTTGCGAGGCGTCAAGGCGAAACGCTCCGGATCGAACCGTGGGGGAAGGATTCCCTCAGAGTGCGTGCGACCAGGCACGCAAAGTTTACGGATTATGCCTGGGCACTCACAGAGTCTGTGCCTGATGGCAAATGCGACGTAACCGTATATGAGGCGTCGGATTTTCCGGGAGATAGGCGCATCGCGGACGGCGGGCAGGTTGCCGTGATTGTGAACGGCCGTTGTAAGGCTGTGGTTAACCATGCGGGCGTGATCTCATTTTACAAGGACGACATTCTGATGCTTCGCGAATACTTCCGTTTCTACGGCGGAACGATTTCGAAGCTGAGCCGCTGCCTGAAAATCGAAAACCGTGAGTGGAAGGGTGTTATCGGCGGAAGCGAGTATCAGCTGACGGTTCGCTTTGATGCGAACGAAGGCGAGAAGCTTTATGGAATGGGGCAGTATCAGCAGCCGTATCTGGATTTGAAAGGCACGATGTTAGAGCTGGCGCAGCGGAATTCGCAGAACTCCGTTCCGTTCCTGATTTCTTCACTCGGCTACGGCTTTTTGTGGAACAATCCCGCAGTCGGCCGCGTGACATTCGGCAAGAACATTACCGAGTGGGTTGCCCGCTCGACTTCCGATATGGACTATTGGTTCACCGTCGCGGATACGCCGAAGGAGATTGTTGCGGCTTATGCGAATGTGTCCGGACATGCGCCGATGTTCCCCGAGGACCGGATGGGACTTTGGCAGTGCAAGCTTCGCTATCGGACGCAGGATGAGGTGCTGAGCGTTGCCCGTGCGTACCAAAAGGAAGGCATCAAAATCGATCAGATTGTCATTGATTTCTTCCATTGGACCGTGCAGGGCGACTGGAAGTTTGATAAGACATATTGGCCGGACGTGAAGGCCATGGTGGACGAGCTGCACTCGATGGGCATCAAGGTCATGGTTTCCGTATGGCCTTCGGTAGACCGCAGAAGCGAGAATTTCTATCCGATGGCGGAGCAGGGTCTTCTTTTGAAGACCGAGCGCGGCGCGGAGCAGACATATAATTTCGAGGGCGACTGCGTCGTCATCGATCCGTTCAATGAACAGACGAGAGACTATGTCTGGAATGTCTGCAAAAAGAATTATTACGATCTCGGCATTGACGGATTCTGGCTTGACAATTCCGAGCCGGACCTTGCCGTGTACGATTTCGACAACTACCGCTATTATGATATGCCGGCGCTTGCGTGCAGCAACATGTATCCGCAGATGTACAGCAGAATCTTCCACGATCCGATGAAGGAACTCGGAAGAGGACCTGTTGTCAACCTGCTTCGCTGCTGCTGGGCAGGAAGTCAGAAGTTCGGTAACGTGGTCTGGTCCGGTGATGTGCCGAGCACGTTTGAGTCGTTTTACGAGCAGCTGCAGGCCGGTCTTAACATCGGGCTTGCGGGCATTCCGTGGTGGACGACCGATATCGGCGGCTTCATGACCGACGATGTAAACGATCCGGATTTCCGGGAGCTTTTGATCCGCTGGTATCAGTTTGCGGTTTACTCAGCCGTATTCCGCATGCACGGCGACCGCGGTCCTTATGACATTCCGCCGCTTGATACCCGTGACTGGGGCGGCGGGTATCTGCATACCGGCCAGCCGAACGAGCTTTGGAGCTACGGAGAGGACAATTACCGCATCATGCGGAAGTACTATGACATCCGCATCGAGATGCATGACTATATCAAAAAGCTTTACGAAGAGGCACATACGAACGGCTCACCGTTGATCCGGACGATGTTCTATGAGTTCCCGGACGATGCAAAGTGCTGGGATTTGCAGGATCAGTACATGTTCGGTGACCGCTATCTGTGCGCGCCGGTCTTCACGTTACATGCCGTGAAGCGTGACGTTTATCTTCCCGAAGGGCAGTGGAAGCTGACCTCTACGGGTGAGGTGTTAACCGGCGGCCGCACCGTTACGGTTGACGCTCCGATTGATTACATGCCTGTCTTCGAAAGACTGTAATACCCGGCAGGGCTTCCTGCCTGTTTGGAGGGATACTTTGTTCGATGTGACATTTGTCATTACCGCGGTTCTTCTCGGCGTGGCGCTTGCGATGGATGCTTTCTCCGTCTCGCTTGCGGGAGGACTTAACGAACCCCGGATGAAGCCGAAGCGGATGTGTCTGATCGCAGGCGTATTCGGCGGATTTCAGGCGCTGATGCCGATGCTCGGATGGGTGTGCGTGCATACCATTGTGACGCTGTTTGAGTCGTTTGAAGGGCTCATTCCGTGGATTGCGCTGGTATTGCTTTTGTTTCTCGGAATCCGGATGATTTACGAAGGGCTCCGGAGAAATGAGGATGAAGACATGCCTGCCGCAAGCACAAAGCTTCTTCTTGTGCAGGGCATCGCGACTTCGATTGATGCGCTTTCGGTCGGATTTACCGCATTTGAAGAGTATGACTTCCTTTCGGCGGTCATTGCGGCTCTGATCATTGCGGCGGTCACATTTGTCATATGCATTGCGGGGCTGTTCATCGGACGAAAGCTCGGAACCGCCATCGGCGGAAAAGCGACGATTGTCGGCGGTATCATTCTGATTGCAATCGGACTTAGAATTTTTATAAAGGGCGTTTTTTAGGAGGACTACTATGCTACCTGACTTTACCAAGATGTTAACGGACGCAGGACTTCCCAATATGGTTGCGGCCGTGATTCTGTTCATCATCGGACTGGCGCTTCTGATTAAGTGCGGCGACTGGTTCGTGGACGGCGCGAGCGGAATCGCGAAGAAATTCCGTGTGCCCGAGCTTTTGATCGGCGCGACGGTCGTGTCCATCGGAACGACGCTTCCGGAGGTTATGGTTTCCGCGACTTCCGCGGTGAAGGGCCACAGCCAGATTGCGTACGGTAACGCTATCGGTTCGATCATCTGTAACACCGCCCTGATTGCGGCGCTGACAGTTGCCATCAAGCCCTCCAAGGTGGAGCGTAAATCCTTCCTGACTCCGGTGCTGTTCTTCTTCGCGGCAGCTGCCATCTACCTGTGCTCGGCTTACGTTGACCACGGGTTCAAGCGCCCTGTCGGCATTGTGCTTTTGTGTATCTTCGTGGTTTACATGTGCGTGCTTGTATACCAGGCCGTACGTGCGACGAGAGACCAAAAAGAAGTTGAGGGAAATGAGCCTCCGGCAGAAGCCAAAGCAGCAGAGACTGCAGAAGAGGATGCTGCGAAGAAGCCTGCGAAGGAGCCTTCCGTAGTCGGTCTTCTTTTACTGATTATCATCGGTGCAGCCGGTATCGCTGTCGGTGCCGACCTGCTTGTCAACAACGGTCAGATCATCGCTGTCGGCATGGGCGTGCCCGAGTCGGTTGTAGCACTCACATTTATCGCACTCGGAACCTCGCTTCCCGAGCTCGTTACCGCCATCACCTCCCTGGCAAAGGGACACGGTGCATTGTCACTCGGTAACATCGTCGGCGCGAACCTGTTCAACATCGTTCTCGTAAGCGGACTTGCCATCACGCTTCGTCCGTTCCCGCTTCCGGCTGACATGAAGATCGGCGGAAACATCGCCTCCCTTGTGGTCGATGTTCCGGTCAGCATCGCGGTCATGATCATCCTGACCATCCCGACGCTGATCCGCGGCAAGCTTTCCCGCGCGCAGGGCATCATCCTTCTGGCGACCTACACAGCCTTCTGCGTATATCAGTTCGCCGGCCCGTCGTTCCTGTAAATGGAAAATGCCATGACTCCATACATTTCGGTTATCATACCGGCGCATAACGAAGAAAAGTATATTAAGCGGTGTATCAGCTCCGTCAAAAAGGCCGCGGCGCAGATCCCGGACGGGGTTGAGATCATTGTTGTCTGCAACCGCTGCACGGACCGGACGGCGGAGATTGCCGGGGCGAACGGCGCACGGGTTGTCAGCAATGAGGACCGCTGCATCGCGAAGGTGCGAAACACGGGAATCGCGGCTGCCAAGGGTGAGATCATTGTCACGATTGATGCGGACAACCGCATGACGAAAGGAACGCTGAAGGAAATCGATGAGCTCTTAAAAAGCGGACAGTACATCGGCGGCGGTGCGCCGATCCGGTTTGAGCGGTACTCGTTCCCGTTATGGCTGAACGACCTGCTGTGCAGGGTGTCATTTGCCATGACCGGTCTTTACAGCGGCATCTTCTGGGCACGGAAGGAAACCTTTGACGCCATCGGCGGCTTTGTCGACAAAAAGGCAATGGAGGACGTGGCGACCGCAAAGCTTCTTAAGAAGCACGGACGCAGTCTCGGAAAGAAATACACAACGCTTCGTAAGAATTACCTGCTCAATTCCACCAGAAAATACGACGATCTCGGCGATTGGCTCTATTTCAAGCTTCTCGTGAAGAACGCCGGCACCTTCGTGAAGGCCGCATTCGGCAAAACGGAGGGCGTTGACCGGCTTTTGGACGAGCTGTTTTACGAGTATAACGACAAACACTGATTCCCCTTCCGACGAAAAATGTGATATAATGCCTTCATAGAAGCCTGAGCGCTGCGCCCGGGTATGTGTGATCGGAGGAAATGATATGAAGAGATTATTTACGCTGGTACTGGTTTTGGTCCTTTCGCTTTGTCTTTCTGCCTGCGCAAATGAGGAAAGCGGCAAGAAGGAAGCGAAGGAAGAGCAGAAGAATCAGCAGGAACAGAAGCAGAAGGATACGCCTGCCCCGGCGAATTCGAAGGAAGAGAAGAAGCAGAGCGAAGACGAGATGCTTGCGGAAGAAATGCGGCATGTGATTGAAGTGCTTGCGTATGGGGAGCCCGATATATATATCGCACTCGGAAAAGCCATCCCGAGCGGGGAAACCGAAGTGGACGTTTTAAGAATCACGCAGAACGGAATGGAATACTGCATGGATATGCCGGAACTGAAAGAATGGATTACGGACCTATACATGGATGAACTTCCCAAGTTCGACAGAGATGTATTCAAATCGGAAAAATATAAAGCAATGGAGTATATGATATCTTTCCGGGAGAAAGATGACAAAACCGACGGTTATCAGTATGAAGTCGTCGGAGAGTGGAAATAAACTTAGATTGCAAATCAGGTTCATTTCTGATATTATTACAACGTAGGGGAAACTCTACGTTGTATTTCGGTTGCGCAAAATCGCAGCATGAAGAAAGGGGAATATCCGGATGTTCAGTTTTACTACCAATATCGGTATCGATCTCGGAACAGCAAACGTTCTGGTTTACATAAAGGGAAAAGGTGTGGTTTTGCAGGAGCCGTCCGTCGTAGCATACGACCGCGATTCCAGCAAGATTAAGGCAATCGGTGAGGAGGCAAGACAGATGCTCGGACGTACGCCCGGCAACATCGTAGCCGTTCGTCCGCTGAAGCAGGGTGTTATCTCGGATTACTCCGTAACCGAGCGTATGATTAAGTATTTCATCCAGAAGTCCATCGGTAAGCGCCGTTTCAATAAGCCGCTTGTCAGCATCTGCGTTCCGAGCAGCGCGACCGAGGTTGAAAAGAAGGCCGTAGAGGATGCTACCTACGAGGCAGGCGCCCGCTATGTAAAGATCATCGAGGAACCGATTGCGGCAGCCATCGGCGCTGGCATTGACATTTCCCGTCCTTGCGGCAACATGGTCGTGGATATCGGCGGCGGCACGACTGATATCGCCGTGACCTCACTCGGTGGTGCCGTAGTCAGCACATCCGTTAAGGTGGCCGGTGACGACTTCGATGAAGCCATCGTCCGTTATATGAGAAGAAAGCACAACCTCTTAATCGGTGAGCGCACCGCTGAGGAAGTGAAGATTAAAATCGGAGCCTGCTATGCGAGACCGGAAACGCTTTCCATGGAAGTGCGCGGACGTAACCTCGTAACCGGTCTTCCGAAGACGATTTCCTTAACGAGCGAAGAAACGGAAGAGGCTCTTAAGGAGCCTACATCACAGATTGTCGAGGCAATCCATCAGGCACTCGAGAGCACGCCTCCCGAACTGGCGGCAGACATCGCCGACCGCGGCATCGTTCTGACCGGCGGCGGTTCGCTTCTTTACGGTTTGGAGGATCTGATCGAGGAGAAGACAGGCATTCGTACCATGACTGCGGAAAATCCGACGCTTTGCGTTGCCATCGGCACAGGTCGTTACGTGGAAATGATGAACAGTCATAACCGTAAGAAGCTTTCGCTTTCATAAGAGAGGTCCATGGAACAAAGAGAAGGTTATATCGAGCATATAAAATTCCGGAATCCGGATAACGGCTATACCATTTTCCAGCTTTCCGAGCCGGGCGGGAACGACGAACTGACGTGTGTCGGAAACTTTCCCGCAATCAGCGAAGGAGAGTATGTGAAGGTGGAGGGCGCCATGACCGTCCACGTGCTCTACGGAGAGCAGCTGCAGGTTTCGTCCTACGAAATCTGCGTGCCGAAGGACAGGCTTGCGGTGGAACGTTATCTCGGATCGGGTGCCATTAAGGGAATCGGTCAGACGATGGCAGCCAGAATCGTTCGGAAATTCGGGGACGACACGTTCCGAATCATCGAGCGGGAACCGGAAAGACTGGCCGAAATCAGAGGAATCAGCGACCGCATGGCCCGTGACATTCATGCCCAGTTCAAGGAAAAGCAGGGAATGCGCGAGGCCATGATGTATCTTCAACAGTATAATATCTCCGGAACGCTTGCCGTAAAGATTTACAAGCAGTACGGTGAGAAGATGCGCACGGTTTTGGAGGAGAATCCCTATCAGATGACCGAAGATATTCCGGGCGTCGGGTTCAAGACCGCAGACAGCATTGCGGAACGCATGGGAATCTCGGGATTTTCGCCGGAACGTATCCGGGCAGGACTGGTATATGCCCTGCAGCTTGCCGCCCAGTACGGACACATCTATCTGCCGCAGCCGGAACTGATCCGCTACTGCACCGATCTGCTCGGTGTTGACGCGGAGGCAATCGGGCAGGCCGTAAGTGACATGAGTGCGGAACGGAAACTGATTGTGAAATCCGTAGGCGGGGAGGAACCGGATCAGATATATTCTTCGGTTGCATACTTTACGGAGCTCGGCGTCGCAAGAATGCTTCGCGATCTGAACTGCCGTTATGAGCTGAGCACGGAGGAGTTCTCGCGCCGTCTGTCACGCATTGAGAGCAATCTGGACATCGATCTGGACGGGATTCAGAAAGAGGCGGTACGTGAGGCAGTCGGGAACGGCGTCTTCCTTCTGACAGGCGGTCCCGGTACCGGTAAGACAACGACCATCAACGCCATCATTTCCTACTTTGAAAGCCTCGGGCTTTCGGTTCTTCTGGCAGCACCCACGGGTCGCGCGGCAAAGCGCATGACCGAAGCGACCGGCAGAGAAGCCCGCACGATTCACCGGCTTTTGGAAGTCTCGCACATGGCGGAAGGGCAGGAAGAATTCCATCGCGGGATGTTTCAGAGAAATGAAGACAATCCCCTCGAGGCCGATGCGGTCATCATCGACGAGACCTCGATGGTTGACGTATATCTGATGAATGCCCTGTTGCATGCGATTCCGATCGGAACGCGGCTGATTCTCGTCGGCGACCAGAACCAGCTTCCGAGTGTAGGACCCGGCAACATCCTTCGTGACATTTTACTGAGCGGGGCATTCCCGGTCGTATGTCTGACGAAGATCTTTCGCCAGGCCGAGGAGAGCGACATTATCGTGAACGCGCACCGGATTAACCGCGGGGAGTCGATTGCGCTTGATAACAAGAGCAAAGATTTCTTCATGATGCGAAGGCACGACTCGCAGACCGTTCTCTCGGTTGTGGCGCAGCTCGTCCGGGACAAGCTTCCGAAATATGTCGGCGCGACGCCTTCGGACATTCAGGTGCTGACCCCGATGCGAAAGGGTGAGCTCGGTGTGGAAAATCTGAACAAGTACTTACAGGAAGCTATCAATCCGCCGTCCCCATCCAAAGTGGAATATGAGACGAGAGGCATTGTGTTCCGCGAAGGCGACAAGGTCATGCAGGTTCGGAACAATTACCAGATTGAATGGGAGATTTGTTCGAAGAAAGGCACGCTGATCGACGCCGGAACAGGGTTATATAACGGAGACATGGGAATCATCCGGAACATCAACCGCTTTGCGGAGGAGATGGAGATTGTCTTCGACGACGGCAAAACCGTGCATTATCCTTTCACGCAGACAGAGGATCTGGAGCATGCCTACGCCGTAACGATTCATAAGTCCCAGGGCAGTGAGTATCCCGCCGTGGTGCTTCCGATTCTTACGGGGCCGCGGATGTTACTCACGAGAAATATCCTGTACACAGCCGTTACCCGTGCAATCAGTTGTGTGACCATCGTCGGAAGTGAAGACACAATCCGGCAGATGATCGGAAATGCAAACGAGCAAAAGAGGTATACCGGTCTTTGCGAACGAATCCGGGAGACGGCTTCGGTATAGCCCGGGAAGGAGGAGAGATGAAAACAGCATTAGTTATCATGGCAGCAGGCATGGGCAGTCGTTTCGGCGGCGGCATCAAGCAGCTGGAGAAGGTCGGTCCGACCGGTGAGATCATTATGGATTATTCGATCTACGCCGCGAAGGATGCCGGATTTGATAAGGTCGTATTTATCACAAGACGTGACCTGGAGAAGGACTTCCGTGAAATCATCGGAAACCGTATTGAGAAGTATATTGATGTGGAGTATGTGTTCCAGGAGATGGACAATATTCCGGCCGGGTTCAGCGTTCCGGAAGGCCGCAAGAAGCCTTGGGGAACCGGCCAGGCCGTGCTTTCCTGCCTCGGCACATTGGACTGTCCGTTCGTTGTCATCAACGCGGACGATTTTTACGGAAAGGAAGCTTTCCGCGCGACGCATGAGTATCTTGTGAATCTTCCGGAGGGCTCGAAAGGCCGCTACTGCATGGCAGGTTTTGTTCTCGGCAACACCCTGAGCGAACACGGGCAGGTAACGAGAGGCGTATGCGAAGTGGAAGACGGACATCTTACTACAGTTGTAGAAAGATTCGCTCTGAGAAGAGAGGGCGATGTTGTAAAAGGAGAGGACAGCGAGGGAAATGAGATGGCATTTGCCCCGGATGTGCCCGTATCGATGAATATGTGGGGCTTCACGCCCGATTTCCTCGATGAGCTTCAGGATAAGTTCACCGAGTTCCTTTTGGCGGAGGCGAAGGCCAATCCGCTGAAGTCGGAATACCTTCTGCCGCAGGTTGTCGGCGAGATGGTAAGAGCCGGACGTGCCGAGGTTGCCGTGCTTCCGACGGCTGACCGCTGGTTCGGCGTTACGTACAAAGAGGACAAGCCGCTGTTTGTGGCGTCCATCACAAAGCTGATCGAGGAGGGAGAGTTTCCCGAGTCGGTATTTCCGTAAATGAGGTTGTATGGGTTCTTTCTTTGATCTGTTATTCCCACCCCGTTGCCCGATTTGCGACGGGGTGAGATTTTCCGGGGAACCGGTTCTGTGTCCCGGCTGCGAAAGCCGGGTGTCTTATATCCGCGAACCGTCCTGCATGTGCTGCGGACGGCCGATCTTAAACGAAGATCGGGAATTCTGCTACGATTGCCAAAAACGTGAAAGAAGTTATACCGGGGGAGTTGCCCTCGGAACCTATGAGGGCGCCCTGCGTGAATCGGTGCTCCGCTTTAAGTACGACAAAAGGGAGGAGTATGCCCGTTGGTACGCGCAGACCCTGTACGAGCGAAACCGGCTGAAGTTAACAAGGCTTCGGGCCGATGTAATCATTCCGGTTCCGATGCATCCCTTAAAGGAGCGGAAGCGCGGCTATAACCAGGCGGCAAGCTTTGCAAGAGAACTCGGCGCCTGCCTTGACGTCCCGGTTTTGGAGGGCGTTCTGATCAGAGCGCGAAAGACCGAGCCGCAAAAGGGACTTAACGATGTTGCAAGACTGCAGAATCTGCTGTCCGCATTTGCCGTGGACGGTGATAAGCTTTCTGAATGGAAAAAGGACCACCCGTTTGAAAGGGTGATCCTTGTGGATGACATTTATACGACCGGGACAACGATGGAAGCTTGCGCCAGACTGTTGAAACAGGCGGGCGTTCTTCGCGTGTCGCCGGTTACGGTGGCCGTTGCAAGCGGCTTCGCCGATTAAGCTTCCTCAGTGAGGCGGATGCCGTCGTCGGCAACGGTAATCAGATGCTCGCGGTACAGATGTCCGACGGCCCGTTTGAAGGCAGCCTTACTTAAGCAGAAGCGCGCCTTGATATCTTCGGCGTCGCTCTTGTCGTGATACGGCAGGAATCCGCCGGCGCCCTTTAGTGCCGAAAGAATCAGTTTGGAGTCGGCATCCATCTGCATGTGTGCCTTCTCGCGAAGGGAGAGCGTCAGCTTGCCGTCCGCAAGAACGCGCGCCACACGGGCTTCCACAAGCTGGCCGGAACGGAGCGGGTACGGCAGGTCGTCCTTCGGAATCAGTGCGGAGTAGCGGTCGTCAACGGCCACGAAGGCACCGAAATTGCGGCTGACCTCATAGACGGTTCCGCTGACTTTGTCATCTTTTTTATACGGCGAATCAGTCGGCAGATAGTCATAGACCCGCATCGTGGCAGAAAGCCGGCTGCTCTTGTCGATATACAAAGCGACTAAGACTTCGTCGCCTTCCTTTAAAGGCCTTGTCTGCTCGCGGTAGGGCAGAAACAGGTTCTTGGCAAGTCCCCAATCCAAAAACGCGCCGATGTTATTGACCTGCGCAACCGGCAGAACGGCAATCCCGCCGAGTGTGATTGGGGGAATCTCCTTGGTTGCAATCGGGCGGTCTTCGGAGTCTTTATAGACAAATACGACCACTTCGTCGCCTTCCTTCTCGTCGGCAAGCTGGTTCTTGGGTAAGAGCACCTGCTCGGAATCGCCGCGGTCGGCTTTCAGGTAGGCGCCGTTTTGCGAAAAGCGGTCCAGTATAAGCGTCTGTTTTTTACCGAGTTCAATCATAGTCAATCCTCACTTCCGGGGTTTCCCCGTTTGGGCAAAGTATAGCATAATACATCAAAGAAATGAAGTGATTTCTTGTATTTACCAAAGGAAAATGTTATAATGCCTACGTGTGCGGTTTCGAAAAAGGGATCGGAGGTGAATTCCTTGAAGCGGAAAGAAGAAGTCAATCTGGTGTTTCTGCTGACGGTGGCGGTATATCTTGCCGTATCGTTTCTGATTTCCTTTCTTCCGTCGCTTCCCTTTGTGCCGTTAATCCTGGTGAGCCAGTTTGCAATTGCCTGTGTTCCTTTTGTCTATGCAATCAGGCGGGGGAACGTGAAAGAGGAAATCATCGGGAAGGGACTCAGTGCCGGAAACATCATCCTTCTTGTGATGTTTACGCTTTGCATCGAGCCGCTGCTTACGTTGATTAACGGACTGTCTCAGTGCTTTTTCGAAACGCCGACGACGGACATGATTACCGAGGAAGCAGCCGGGAAGCCGTTCGTGGTAATGTTTCTTCTGGTTGCGCTACTTCCGGCAATTTGCGAGGAATTCGTCTATCGGGGCGTGTTCTTCCGCGGCTATGAGAAGATCGGCGTTATTCCGGGAGCAATCCTTTCGGGATTGTTGTTCGGTGTTCTGCATGCGAACCTGAACCAGTTTACGTACGCATTTGTCATGGGTGTGATTTTTGCGCTTGCGGTATATGTGACCGGCTCTTTGTGGGCGGGTACCGTAATGCATCTGACGGTGAACGGACTGTCGACAGTGCTTTTATATCTGCTGCCGATGATCCGAAAGAACCTTCCGAAGGACCTGCAGGAAACCCTGGCAGCAGAAACAAACGAGGCTCTGACGGTGCCGGTCGTGCTTCGGACATTTGCCGTTCCGGCATTGTTCGGCTCGGTACTTGCCTGGTTTTTACTCCGGACGATTGCAACTAACTGCGGCACCCTTAATGACCTTCGTGAGCAGTTTCATAAAAAAGGAAAGATGAAAACGTTCCTCGGAATGTTTACGGTACCGCTTACTGCGGGGGTTTTGCTGATGGTACTGTTGATGATTCTGGCGGAGATTGCGATGCATAATCCGGCCGCCGGGGGACTGTAAGAAAGAAAAGAGGATAAACAAATGTATGATCTTGTGATTATCGGGTCCGGTCCTGCCGGAATGGCGGCTGCCGTGTATGCGGCCCGTGCGGAGCTCGATTTTATCGTTGTCGAGAAGGACATCAGCGGAGGACAGATTCTGGAAACCTCCGATATCGATAACTATCCGGGTTACCAAAACATCAGCGGATTCGATCTCGCGGAGAAGTTCCGTGCCCATGCCGAGGCTTGCGGAACAGAAATCATCGAGGGAATGAAAATCGAAGACTTCAAGCAGATCGAGGGCGGCTTTGAGCTTTTGTTTGACGGCGCCAAGACGATTGAGACGAAGACGATTCTGATTGCGACCGGTGCAAATCCGCGAAAACTCGGCTGCCCCGGCGAAGAGGAACTGGCCGGCGCGGGCGTATCGTACTGCGCAACCTGTGACGGAGCGTTCTTTAAGGGACGCGAGACAATGGTTGTCGGCGGCGGCAACACGGCGGTGGAGGATGCCATTTTCCTCGCCCGCTTCTGCAGCAAGGTAACGCTTGTGCACAGAAGAGATTCCCTTCGTGCTTCGAAGAATCTCGTGACGAAGCTGCAGTCTCTGCCGAACGTCACAATCATTTGGGACAGTGTTGTCGAGAAGATTAACGGCGAAGGAAGGGTCAGCTCGGCCGTTTTGAAGAATGTCAAGACCGGCGAAACGACGGATTATCCCGTCAACGGTGTTTTCGTCGCTGTCGGAACGAAGCCGAACAATCTCGGCTGGAGCGGGAAGATTCCGTGTGACGAGAGCGGATACTTCATCGCGGGAGAAACCGGAGAGACCCAAATCCCGGGAATCTTTGCAGCCGGCGATGTGCGGACCAAGAACTTAAGGCAGATTATTACGGCGGCGGCCGACGGTGCCAATGCGGTGTACCGGATTGAACAGTATCTTGCCGAACTGAGATAAATGAAAGGAGCTCTTGACGGAGCTCCTTTTCTGTTTTCGGATGAAGAAATCTGACAATTATGTTACAAAATTGTTACGAAAAATGTGTTGACAAAAACGGTTTTTGCAATCTTGCACAAAAGACTATCGTAGAACGCAAAAGTGCAATTTATTTTATAAACCGAAATTGTGGATAACTTTTCCCAAAAGTGAAGTTATCCACATCGTTTTTATCCGAAAAAGTGCCATTTTCCTTGCTTTTCCACAAAAACATCCACTTTATCCACAAAAACATTCCATTTTTGTAGTACATTTTTCGAATGAATCAACCGAAAATATGTTTTGTGGAAAAAGGAGAAAACGTCCTGTTTTGACGTAAAAAGTAACGTGAAACAATTCGCGAAATTGTCAGAAAACAATCCGGAAGACGGTTTTTCGGAGGGAGAAAAAAGACTCCGAAGAAAGCGACGGATTATGACAGATTTTCCGTAATTTTCCCGCGAATGCGCGACCGGGCGAAAGACCTTTGCAAACAGGCACGGGATTTGGTATAGTGTTATTTGGAAGAATCTTTTTTGCGAGAGGAGGACGGAATGGACAGAAACCAGTTGATGACATTTATCGGGCAGATTGTCCGAATTGCGAAGGACCAGACGCAGGCCGCTCTCCTGTTAAGCCAGTTGGAGGAACTGCTTGCAAAGGATGACCAAAAGGACGAAGAGCAGCTTGCACTTGTCAAAGGGTTGCAGAACTGCGTTTCGGAACTGATGACACTGCCGAAGGATCAGCCGCTTAATGAGCAGGTTCTGCTTTTGGCGTACCGCCGTTCCATGGAAAGAAAAGTCTGGTCGGAGAAATACGGCTGATCGGGACAACAGAGCGGTCCTTCGCGCGTAACGTATTCGGGGTAATCTATGTATGCTTATGTAGACAATAAATATACGGTAGCGGACGAATGCATCTTCGCATATTTCGGAGAAGAAGAGTCCGTCAGGGTTCCGACAATCTGTGAAGCGGGGCATTTTCTGACCGCAATCGGAAAGGGAGCCTATTACGGTTCCGAAAAGCTTAAAAAGCTTTCCATTCCGGAAGGAATCGAAACCGTAGGGGATTATGCATTCAAAAAGTGTTCCGAGCTTGAGGAGGTGTCGGTCGCGCCGACCGTGATATCGTGCGGCGAGCGGCCTTTTCAGTATTGCCGGAAGCTTCGCATGATCCGGTTCACGCTTGATCTTTTCCCCGAGGAGTACCGGGCCCTCAAACTGCACAGCTTCGCCCTTTCGGACGGGCGTTTTTTCATATCGGATAAGGATGAGACGCTTGCGTTCATGCATAAGGTTTATGAGATGACGCGTGACATGGGCATCCGGCCGGTCGGCATCCGTCCCGAGATGGAAACGCTGTTCTTCTCAAGGACCGTGAATCTGGCGGCAGGCGAGGAGTCTTTGCTTGCGCCGCGGCAGTCTGTCACATTTGCCGGATACTATGCCGGAACGAGCGAAAAGGACGTATTCGAGCATGCCCGGGATCCGAGAAAGACGCCGTGCATGGATGCCGTAACGGAAGGTCTTTGCGACATGAGCACGAGACTTGGCGAAAGACGGCTCAGCACGCTTGAGGAATCGGTATATCTGACCTATGCAGAGCCGGAGGAACAAAACGGATTTTACCGTGTCACGGTGGATGCAAGGAAGTCGTTCTGTTTCTTCCAGGCGGCGCACCCTGTCACATTTGCCGGAGAGCACTACTATATTTATTGCAGAAATTACCCGACCAACGACGAAACCTATCGTTATTACCGGCAGGAAGCGGAGGTTTTGAAGGCGGGCGGCGGGACGGTTTCGGAGGATCTTCGAAGAGCCGTCTATGCCAAATACAAATTAATCACCAATTTCTGACCGTACCGGTCGGCATTCGGAGGGACAGGGGATGGATGTTGCATCCGAAATCCAAAAGCTGCGCATGACAGCCGTAAGACGCGCGCCGTTTTACGGGGATATTCTTGTGTCCCTTTCGTTCACGGAGGACCGTTCGGTTCCGACTGCCGTCACGGACGGCGCAGTTGTGCGGTACAATCCGGATTTCCTCGGAAACATGTCCGAAGGAGAGCGGAATTACATCATCATGCATGAGGTCATGCACGTGCTTTTGCGGCATCCGCAGCGCGGAAAGAACCGCCGTGCGGACATATGGAATGCCGCTGCCGATTATATTGTCAATTCGATTTTGGATTGGGATGTCCGTCCGGTCATGAGAAAAGTGGACATTCCGTTTGAGCGTCCCGCGGACGGCCTGTTTGCGGAGGTGGACCGCTCGCAGTCCGCGGAGAGCCTTTACGACTGCATCGTCAGGGACAATCCGGATGCGGCCGGCGACGGCGGGCTGACCGTTCGAACGACCTACCGGGAAGGAATCAACGGAGAGAAGAAACGGGTGCAGTCGCCCGAGCCCGATCTGATGCCTTCCGCGTCCCTCAGCAGAGAGCAGGAGACGCTTCTTGAGGAGAGGATCAAGGCGCTCGTAAGAAGGGCCGCAAAGCAGGGAAGCGGAAGCTTTTCCGCGCCGCCGCGGCTGATTGAAATATTAGATACCAAAAAGCCCGACTGGCGTGTGCTTCTTCGGGATTATCTCGATTCGGAAACGAAGGACGACGTGTCGTACGCAACGCCGGAGCGGAAATACCTGCATATGGACCTGCTCCTGCCGGGGCACCCGACAGAGGACGAGGCGCTTGAGGAACTCTGGGCATTCGTGGATTCCTCAGGTTCCATCGGCAAGGAGAGGATGGACCTCTTTCTGACGCAGCTGTACCGGATTTCCAAGGAGTTCCACTGCATCATCAACCTGTGCTTCTGGGACACGAAGGTGACGGATGTCTACAGAAGGGTGTTCGGCGAAAAGGCGCTTTTAAAATGCGTGCCGACGCACTCGGGTGGCACGGATGTGAACTGCATCTATGACTGGATTGCCGAAAACCATGTTCGGCCCGAGGTTATGCTGATTCTGACGGACGGAGAGTTCGGACCGCTTGAGCCGAACCGCTTCCTGCCGTATCTTCGAAGAAACACGCTGCTTGTTCTTTCGGAGGAGGTCGATCCCACGGACGATATGAAACGCATGGGAAAGGTCGCATGGCTTAAAGACAAAGTTCGATAGGAGGGGAAAATACGATATGACGATTAAGGAATTCGGAGAAACGATTGAATTCAATCTGCGTTACAATCTGAAGCATACCATTCTCGGACTCGGCGCTCCGGGCATCGGCAAATCCGAAATCATCTCACAGATCGGAAAGAAATACGGCTACAAGGTCATCGATATCCGCCTTGCGCAGATGTCCGAGGTCGAAATCAGCGGCCTGATCTATCCGAACCGCGAGAGAACGAAAACCATCTGGCTTTCTCCCGAGGTGCTTCCGGACGAAAAGCGTGACGGTCCGAGAACCATTCTTCTGCTCGACGAGATCACGTCCTGCACGAAGCGTGTGCAGGTTGCTGCTTACCAGCTGATTCTGGACCGCAGAATCGGCCAGTATGTGCTTCCCGAGGGTACGATGGTCATCGCGCTCGGTAACCGCGAAGACGACGACGGCGTTTACATCCGTCTGGCCGGCCCTCTTGCCGACCGTTTCGAAATCCACTATATCGAGCCGGATTTCCAGACATGGAAGAACGATTACGCGATTCCGCATAACATCCATAAATTCGTCATGGACTATCTGACCGTGAAGCCGGAAGCCCTGCATACGCAGATTCCGGGCGATTCCAACATCGTATTTGCCACGCCGCGTTCCTGGACGAGAGTCAGCGACATCCTGAAGTATGACTGCAACATGGAAAGCCGTGTCGTGCAGCATAAGATCGTCGGCAACGTCGGTGAGAAGGAAGGCCTTCAGTTCATCGAATACTGCAGGCACAGCGAGAAGCTTGTGAGCGCGGATGACTTCATCTATAACGGAGCGGCGGCGCCGGAGAATCCGGACGAGCTGCATATCCTGATCAACGGCATCGTCGGCAAATGTGCCTTCCTCCCTTCCGTCCGCTCGGAGCAGGAGCTCACCGAGGCGCAGGAGAAGACCGTGCAGGACTGCCTGCATGCGCTGTTTCGGATTCCGAAGGCCGAATTCATCGTGATGGGACTTCGCAATCTGCTGCAGATGAACCGCGGCGTCGTGAAGAGCATCTTCTTACAACTGGACGACGAAAACTGCCTCCGGTTCCTGCACGCCAACTGGTATGCGCTCGGAATGGACGAGGTCATGATGCAGTAAGCAAATGCCCTTTTTGGACGGATGTATCTGAAGGGTCTGAAGCGGTCAGACCAGGGTCCGGCGGTCACATTTTAATCACAGAAATATCACACTTTTTTCACAAAATATGTCGTTCATCAACAAAATATGTCGTTCATCCAAAAATAATTGCATTTTTCACCCTTTTTTCTCATAATAAAAACAAAAAAGGAGAAATGCAGGAAAATGAAAAAAGAAAGTATTAAAGGCGCCAGAATCAAGTTTTTGGCAATGATTGTAGCTGTTTTGCTGATGTATTCAGGAACGGTTGCATATGCTGCTAACTTATCCAGCACTAAAGAAACAAACTATGCTCTTGCGGGGAGGTCAGGCACCACATATTATTATGCAAAAGCTAAACTAAAGGCAGTATTGGCAGGAGGATTTGGTTCCACACAGTTTGATATGGATTATCGCGATAGTCCAAGTGCGAATGGGCGTGAACTTGATTTTCAATACTGTGATACATGTTGCCGCGCATTGTCGACCTTCTTTTCTTATGGGATTGTGTATCAGCAGTTGAGCGTTAATGTTATTGAGACGATTCTGTGCCCATCCAATGGTGTTTCACGAGTAGTCTGTTCCGGATGTGTGTGGGATTCAATGGGCGCTCGTGCATTGACTCGTTCGGTGAAAGCAGAAGTAATAAAATAGAAATGGAGTAATCGTGTGAATAAGCGAGCTTTATTCCTTTCAGCAGGAATTATCAGTATTGTTGTTATTTGCCTTGGGGTGTATTTGTTTACACTTCATCCCGCCGGGACATTCGTTGATACGGATTTTGTGACGGATAGGGAAATCCTTCAGTTAAACTATTTTATTGAAGAAAACGGATACTGGATGGATAGCGGAACAAAGAATACTGCTTCCGTTCCTATGTGTGATGCGATAATGACAATATCCGGCAGAATTGATTCCGGAGAGTTGGTAATCAGAGTTGTTTCTGATGATAAGGTGATAACCCAAGAAACTTTGAGTACTTCATCTTCCTACGATATTTGCAGAAATTTGGGAGACCTGGGGAATTCGTTCATTCTCGTTACCGGGGTGGATAAGAATTATTGTTTTTCCGGGAATATTGAGGTGAAAGTATCGTATAAAACTCCAGGGTACGAGAAAATACGTTCTTACTTCGGAAACTAGCAGAGGATGTGGAATGATAAGACGTGTGTTGAGATATAAGAAAGCAGATTTTTTTCTGCTTTCTTCTTTTATAGTGACATCGCTGTGTCTGATTTTATTAATTGTTATCTGTTCAGAGAATAAACGATACGAAAGAGATTTGGAAACCTACGCATATAAGCATTCAATCCAAATCATTTTTGAGCAAAAAGAGGATTTAACGGTTTTACCCATTTCGGACCTTTTGAGTGAAATGGAAGGCGTCATAATGATTTGTGACTGGACAGCGTATAGTAAGACAGTTCGAAAAAGCTTGTGCATTAATGTCGTGCTTTCGTGTACAGAGGAATTAAAAATCCCATTTCGAGAAACAAACCTCGATGAGTTTGCAAAGAATCCTGATGCCATTGTTTTGGGGGATGTTACAAAAAGATTTCTGGACCTCGAAGGAAATGTGCTGGAACTGGGAGGAAGAGTTTTAACGTGCATAGGAACTAGTGGTTCAAGATATTCGACATATGGATATGATCAATCGTATATATGGATTGATGCCACGGAAAAAGAGTTTTGGGAAAGTATAAACCGGGCAAAAACTATAACGGTTTTGTTTCAAAGCGATATAATCAGCGAAAACAAATTCACTCAGGAAATCGTTAAAAGAATGGAAACAAACGATTATGGTTGGACAATACAAGGTGTTTCACATTACTATGCAGATAACCCCAATAAAGATGTCGAGGCACAAAAAACAGCATATGTCCTTCTTTTTAGCTTTTCTTTCTTGAATTGTTGGGTCGCAATAAGGTATTGGCTGCTCGTAAGAGAGAAAGAGATATATGTGAGGATGGTTAATGGATGCACAGAGCGGAAAGTTATACGAATTCTGTATTATCAGGCCGTAAAGCTTTCTCTGATAGCTGTTGTGTGTGGAGCGGGAATAGTCACTTTCATTCCGACGACTTTATCTGCGAACAGAATTCTGGATATCGTAGGAATTCGTGGAATATTGATGGTGACGGGTATTACCTTAACGATTCCTTTCCTGCTTATTATTGGAAATGTCTGGGTCGCATTTCGAAAAAAGAAGATTAAATGGGAGATTTAGTTCTGTATGGCGACTGGTTTTATCTTAGTAAAACGGGCATTACAATCGATATATCTTAATCGAAAGATTGTCATTCTTCTTTCGTTCATAGAGGGATTTACCTTTTGTGTTTTTTCGCTCATTGCCTCACTTGAGTTGCGCTTCTTTGTAGGAGCAAAAAGATTTGAGAAAGCAATCCCCGGTGATAAAGAAAGGGTTTTATATATACAAGAAGAAAACTTTGATTTATCTGTAGAATCAGCGGAAAGGTGGGATTCTTTTCGGCAGGAGATGTTGGGAGTTTTCCCTTCTTTTGGTGGGGTTGGATACAAAACTGATAAGCTGACCGGAGGCCAATTGTTGAGTGAATTTGTTCGATGGAGAGAACAATCCGGGGAAATGGAACAATGGATGAACGACGGGAGGGTGGTAAAAGTCGTTTCTGTAGAAAGAGGGCTATTGGACTGGGTTATTACCGAAAACGGCAAAGGAATAGTTGACGATGAAGCTATTCTAATCGGATATGATTATGCGCCGTTCTTTCCGATTGGTTCGAAATTGGAACTTAACGGAAAGGAGTATCGTGTAGCAGACTATTTGCAGAAAGGTCTAACTATTCCTTATTCTGTTGCGATTGCACAAGATGACTTTGGCGCGATAGAATTAAACAGGTGCATGCTGATTCCCGGCACAAATGGGGTTAATGGCATACATTTCGCATGCAATTCGTCTTATATCATATTGGGTGAGAAAAATGCCCTAGAAGTGATTAATCTGGTGCAGAGTATTGCCGATCGAAACGGAGTCACAATCTGTATTCAGACAATAAAGGAATATGTTAAAGAGTACAAGAGAGCTCTGTTTTTTGGCATGCAGGAAAAAATAATAGTTGGGGCGATGATTCTTATCGTTTGCTTCTCATCCATAGTGGTAACCCACTTAATTGGAACATTGATGAGAAAAAAAGAATTTGGCATATTATATTCATGTGGTTTCTCATTGAAAATGATTATCATTGAGTTGTCAGCAGAGTGCCTTCTGTCATTGGGATTTGCGTGCGTGCTTGGATATATGATGAACTCACTTGTGATACGTTTTTACCTTCGTGAGCTGAATACTGTACTGAATCTTTTCGGGAGAGAGTATTGGATTCTTATGGGTATACTGGTGGGCACTGTTGCAATTGTTTCAATGCTTATTGCATGCTTGCAGATAGTATTTGCCAGACCAAGCAGGTTGATGGAGGGACAAAGATATGATTAATGTGGTTCAAGGCATAAAAACATACGATAGCGACGGAATCAAAACTAGAGCGTTGAACGGAATTGATTTATCGATAAGGGATGGCGATTTTGTTGCGATTATGGGTAAATCCGGATCGGGAAAAACAACACTCTTGAATATTCTTGGGTGCATGGATCGTTTATCATCCGGCAAGTATTTCTTTGATGAGGTTGATGTTTGTCTCTTGAGAAACAACAAGTGGCATGAATTCCGGAGAAAACATATTGCATTTGTGTTTCAGGAATATGCTCTTTTAGAAAACTATACGGCAAGGGAAAATATAGGCATCCCCTTGGATGCGATAGGATTAATCGGCAGGGAACGACAAAAAAGAATTGAAGAAGTGGCCGAAAAACTGGAGATTAATTCGATTCTGAATAAACTGCCGTCAAATCTCAGCGGCGGACAACGCCAAAGAGTAGCTATAGCCAGGGCGCTTGTTTCAAGGGGCGATATTCTTCTGTGCGATGAGCCTACCGGGGCGTTAGACAGTAAAACCAGTCGTGCGATTATGGAATTACTGTCTCAGATAAATAAAACAGGAAAAACGATTATAATTGTGACGCATGATTCAGATGTGGCATCGTATTGCAATCGCGTAATCCGGATAGAAGACGGAAGAATCGTTTCAGATAAATAAAATGTTTGTATTGTATCAGAAAATATGGTAAGATATCGTTAACGGCTGTCCACAGACGTTTCTTTTGCGTGTGTTTTTTACCGGCACGCGCAACTTCCAATCGGAGAAGGCAATATTCGGATAGCCCAGAAAACAGAGGAGGTCATAAGTCTATGGCTAAAAAATGGGTATATGCATTTACCGAAGGTAATGCAGACATGAGAAACCTGCTGGGCGGCAAAGGCGCTAACCTTGCCGAAATGACCAACATCGGTCTTCCGGTTCCCCAAGGTTTCACGATTACGACAGAAGCCTGCACACAGTATTATGATGACGGGCGCAAGATTAATGAAGAAATTATGGCGCAGGCAATGGAAGGCGTCAAGAGAATGGAGGAGATCAACGGCAAGAAGTTCGGTGATCTGCAGAATCCGCTTCTCGTATCGGTTCGTTCCGGTGCAAGAGCTTCCATGCCCGGTATGATGGATACCATCCTGAACCTCGGTCTTAACGATAAGGTTGTTGCCGCAATGATCGCAGGCAACCCCGACCCGAAGTTCAAGCGTTTCGTATATGACTCTTACCGTCGTTTCATTCAGATGTTCTCGGACGTTGTAATGGGCGTAGGCAAGAAGTACTTCGAGCAGCTCATCGACAAGATGAAAGAGGAGAAGGGCGTACAGTACGACGTAGACCTTACCGCTACCGATCTGAAGAAGCTTGCAGAGCAGTTCAAGGCTGAGTACAAGAAGCAGCTTGGCAAGGAATTCCCTTCGGATCCGGTTGAGCAGCTGAAACTTGCCATCGAAGCCGTATTCCGTTCCTGGGACAACCCGCGTGCAAACGTATATCGTCGTGACAACGATATCCCGTACAGCTGGGGTACCGCCGTTAACGTAATGCCGATGGTATTCGGTAACCTGAACGACGAGTCCGGAACCGGCGTTGCATTTACCAGAGATCCCGCTACCGGCGAGAAGAAGCTCATGGGTGAGTTCCTTAAGAACGCACAGGGCGAGGACGTTGTAGCAGGTGTTCGTACTCCTATGCCGATCGCGCAGATGGAGAAGGAATTCCCCGAAGCTTACAAGGATTTCATCCGCGTATGCGGCATCCTTGAGAATCACTACCATGACATGCAGGATATGGAGTTCACCGTAGAGAACAAGAAGCTCTACATGCTGCAGTGCCGTAACGGTAAGAGAACTGCTCCCGCTGCATTGAAGATCGCCTGCGACCTTGTAGATGAAGGACACAAGACCGAGGAAGAGGCAGTAGCCATGATCGATCCCCGTAACCTTGACACCCTCCTTCATCCCCAGTTCGACGCAAAGGCTTTGAAAAAGGCTACGCCTCTCGGACGCGGTCTCGGAGCATCTCCCGGTGCTGCATGCGGCCAGGTTGTATTTACCGCAGAAGATGCCGAGAAGTGGGCTGCCGAAGGCAAAAAGGTCGTTTTGGTTCGTCTTGAGACCTCTCCCGAGGACATTACCGGCATGAAGGCCGCACAGGGCATCCTGACTGTCCGCGGCGGTATGACCAGCCATGCAGCGGTTGTTGCACGTGGTATGGGTACCTGCTGTGTATCCGGTTGCGGCGACATCAATATGGATGAAGAGAATAAGGTATTTACGCTCGGCAAGAAGACCTTTAAGGAAGGCTCCGAGATTTCTATCGACGGAACGACCGGTAACATTTATTCCGGAATCATTCCGACCGTTGACGCTTCCATTTCCGGTGATTTCGGCCGTGTAATGGGTTGGGCTGACAAGTTCCGTAAGCTGAAGGTACGTACGAATGCCGATACGCCCCGCGATGCCATGAAGGCTCGTGAACTCGGCGCAGAAGGCATCGGTCTCTGCCGTACGGAGCATATGTTCTTCGATCCCGAGAGAATCGCAGCTTTCCGTGAGATGATCTGCTCTGACACCGAAGAAGAGAGAGAGATTGCTCTTGACAAGATTCTTCCTTATCAGCAGAGCGACTTCAAGGCTTTGTATGAGGCTCTTGAGGGCAACCCGGTTACGATTCGTTTCCTTGACCCGCCGCTTCATGAGTTCGTTCCCACCGAGGAAGCCGACATTCAGAAGCTTGCCGATGCGAAGGGCAAGACCGTTGAGGAAGTTAAGGCTATGTGCGCTTCCCTCCATGAGTTCAACCCGATGATGGGTCACAGAGGATGCCGTCTCGCCGTTACGTATCCTTCCATCGCAAAGATGCAGACGAAGGCCGTTATCCGTGCCGCTCTGCAGGTGAAGGAAGAGCATCCGGACTGGAACGTTAAGCCCGAAATCATGATTCCGCTTGTTTGTGAGATCAAAGAGCTCAAGTATGTTAAGAAGGTTGTTGTGGATACCGCCGATGCCGAGATCGCTGCCGCAGGCGTTGATCTTGAGTATGAGGTAGGTACGATGATTGAGATCCCGCGTGCAGCTCTTACCGCTGACGAGATCGCTACGGAAGCTGATTTCTTCTGCTTCGGTACGAACGACCTTACCCAGATGACATTCGGCTTCAGCCGTGATGACGCAGGCAAGTTCCTGAACGCTTACTATGACACCAAGATCTTCGAGAACGATCCGTTCGCAAAGCTTGACCAGACCGGTGTCGGCAAGCTGATGGAGATGGCGATCAAGCTCGGCAAGCCCGTTAATCCGAAGCTTCACGTAGGCATCTGCGGCGAGCACGGCGGAGATCCTTCTTCCGTTGAGTTCTGCCACAAGATCGGTCTTGACTATGTAAGCTGCTCGCCTTTCCGTGTTCCGATTGCACGTCTTGCCGCTGCACAGGCTGCCATCGCACAGAAGAAGAGCATCTTCAAAAAGCTCGCCGATGAGAATCCCGAGTACGCCTGGGCATTGATCGGAAAATAATATTCAATATGGCATTTTCCAACACCGCCGATTGTGAAAACAGTCGGCGGTTTTCTTTTGCCCGGACGGGGGATGCAACGCTGTGCTATTGTCTTTTCCGAAGGAAAATGCTATAATACTCCTGTTAGCGGGCAATCAGGCCCGAGAGGAGAATGAAAAGAATCAGAAGGGAGAGACTGACATGAAAGCATTGAAAACGATTCTGGCGCTTGTATTTGTCGGATTGATTGTCTATTTCGTATTGACATTGATCATGCCGAAGATTGCGTTTAAGCAGAAGAAGGCGATTATCGATTCCTATAAGATTGCCAAGACCGAAGTCGATTCGGACGACACCTACCGTGTCCGCATGGATATGAACAAGGGCACGTGGGAGGGGCTTGAGTACGAGCTGGAGCGCGTCGGTTTTGAAAAGACCGAGCCTGCGAAGCTTTGGTCTGCAACCCCCGACACGACGCTGTTCACGAAGGACGAAATCAAGACTGTCATAAAGGAATACACCCGCAGGTCTTCGCAGGGAGTTCCGGTTACGAAGAAATACTTTGTGGAATACTTTGCCGTAATGAGGGACGACGCCGGCTTCCACATCTATTTCGAGACGAGAATGAGGGACAGCGAGTACGAGCCGCTCGGAAACAACTGATCGGAATGAATGCGCAATGCGCTTCAGATAGAAAGTATCATAAGGAGATTTTGTAACATGAAGAGAGTACTGACAATCTGCCTCGCAGCATGTCTGTTTGCCTGCTGCCTTGCAGGATGCAGCGGCAAGAAGGAGCCGACGCCCGAGGTTACGGCGACCCCTACGGTAGCCGAAACACCGACGCTCACCCCGACCGAGGTCCCGAGCCCTACCCCTACGGAGGCCCCGAAGCCGCCGGAAGTATTTCTGAAAGACATTTTTGCCGAGCACGGCATGAAGTTCGGAACCTGTCTGACCACGCAGATGAGCGGTAACGCCAACTGGAGTGAGCTCATCCTGAAACATTTCAGCAGTGTCACCATGGAAAATGCCATGAAGCCCGACTATATCCTGAACCGCGACAAGAGTATCGAGAAGAAGGATCTTGTTGTGGAATTCAATTCCGACATGATTGCCATGCTTGACTGGGCTAAGGCCAACAACATGGCGGTTCGCGGACATACGCTTGTATGGTACAGCCAGACGCCTCAGTGGATTTTCTACGATAACTTCGATCAGAACACCGGTAAGCTTGTATCGAGAGAAGTCATGCTGAAGCGTATGGAAAGCTATATCAAGCAGGTATTTACCAAGCTTCAGGAAGCCGGATACGCCGATCTGTTCTATGCTTACGACGTAGTAAACGAGGCATGGATGGAAGACGGTACCATGCGTAAGGAGTACAACAACTGGTACAACATCATCGGTGAGGATTACATTTGGCATGCATTCAATTTCGCAAAGAAATACGCACCTGCCAACATTGCTCTTTTCTACAATGACTATAATGAGCAGTTCAAGACTGCAACGCTTGAGAGTTTTGTAAAGACGCTTGTCGATAAGGACGGCAAATACCTGATCGACGGCATCGGCCTTCAGGCTCATCTTTATACCGAAGACAGCCTGACCGAATACTTCAAGATGGTTGACCGCCTTGCCGAGCTCGGTCTGAAGATCGAGATCACGGAACTTGACGTGGGACTCGGAAGATGGCAGCACATCCAGAAGGCTAACGACGACACTCTTGCCACACAGGGACGTTTCTACTACAACCTTGTGGAAGGCATTCTGCAGAGAAAGGATGCCGGCACGCTGAACATCGATTCCCTTACGGTTTGGGGTGTGACGGACGGCCGTTCCTGGAGAAAGGAATACAGCCCGCTTCTGTTTGATGCATCCTTCGGAAAGAAGCCTGCCTTCTACGGTGTGGCTCAGCTTAAGGATTTCGCGGGTTTTCTGAGTAAGTAAACGAGGAATGAAATGAAAAGATTCTGCTTATTGGTAGTGGCACTGCTCCTTCTTTGGGTTGATGTGCTCGTGCTTTCGGACCGCAAGTACCCTGCGTATAAGGTGGACGAGCTGTACGGCAGAAAGACCCAGGACTTTGTCATGGGCGAAATTGTCGGAGAGTACATGCCGATTGATGTGGCATCGGATATTCCCGGACTTTTGATTCTTTTGCTTTTGACGGTTTTCGGCGGTCCTGCGGTGATTCCCACAAGAATCAAGTATAAGGACGGCAAACGTAAGGTGATCCCCGACGGCAAAGAAGTCCTTTTGGGAGAGCCGAAAGCCACCTATGAGTTTTTGGCGGTATGGTTCACCATGCTGTCCCTGGCAGCTGTCATTGCCATGCGGATTCTTCCGTTCTTTGTAAACGGCAAATGGGTATACGCATCGGAGTACCTGATTCATCTGGCCGACATCTTCCTGCCTCTTTTGGCGGTATACTTTGTCATGGCGGAATGGATCAGAAGAACCGAAATCCGTACGACCAGAATGGAAACGGACATCTCGCACATGCTGATGATGGTATCGCTTTTCTGCGGTTTCCTGTCCCGCATGGCCGATGTGTACGGCTTCTCCGGAATTCAGTATACAGCCTGGTTCTTTGAAGGACTGCTGATGGCAGTCGCCCTGGTGCTTCACTTAAGAAGCCTTAGGGAAAATGCCAGGAAGATCCTTGACCCGACGCCGGAGCCGGAGGGTGTGCCCGCCGACGAACCGCCGTTCTTCTACGGCTGAACAGAATAAGAAAAGGCCTTCGCTTTTGAAGCGAAGGCCTTTATTCATTCCAATGGAATTATTCTTCGTACTCGTAAGGGTAGATCGTATCGATCGTGCCGTCCTCGTGAATGTTGAGCTTCGTGTACTTCACGCAGCGCTCATGGGTGATTCCTCCGGACAGTTCGCAGTCATGGTAGAAGAGATACCACTCACCGTCGATCTCAACGATGGAATGATGGGTCGTCCATCCGAGAACGGGCTCCATAATGCGTCCCTTGTAGGTGAAGGGGCCGTCCGGCTTCTTGCCCTCTGCGTAGCACAGATAGTGCGTGGTTCCGGTCGAATAGGAGAGATAGTATTTGCCGTTGAACTTGTGCATCCAGGGACCTTCGAAATAGCGGCGGTCTTCATCGCCTGCCTTAATCGGGTCACCGTTCTCATCAAGGATCTGCAGGTGTTTGGGCTCTGTGATGAAAGCATCCATGTCGTCATTGAATTCGGCAAACATCGGGCCGAGAGCGGGCTCATCGCCTTCCGGACGGTGTGCGTTCGGATCGAAGGAGCCGGACTGCCACATCTCAAGCTGGCCGCCCCACAGACCGCCGTAATAGCAATAAGTGCGTCCGTCATCGTCAACCAGAACGGCGGGGTCGATGCTGTAGCTGCCGGGAATGCAGGTTTCCTGCGGAACGAAAGGACCTACCGGGCTGTCGGAAACTGCTACGCCGATATGGAACTGACCCTCGTAATCCTTAGCCGGGAATACGAGATAGTATTTGCCGTTTTTATAAACGCAGTCAGGTGCCCACATCTGATTCTTAACCCACGGAACGTCGTCTTCGGAAAGAGCGAGTCCGTTGTCGATGCATTCGGAATCCAGGCTGTCCATGGAAAGCACATGGTAATCCTGCATAATATACTGATCGCCGTTGTCATCGTCAGGGCAGTCATGCGCGAAGTCGTGGGAAGGGTAGATGTAAATCTTGCCGTTGAACACGTGCGCAGAAGGGTCAGCCGTGAAAATGCCGGTGACAAGAGGCTTTCTTTCATTGGGTCTTGCCAATTTGATCTTCTTCATATAGTTTCCTTTCCGTATTTCTACAGTACAGATTGATAATAATACAATAGACGGAAACGTTTTTTGCGACAAGCGGAATCGTGCTAATCACTTCTTAAATATTGCTATTTTTCGGAAAAGAGCATATTTGACGGAGGAAAGAGAAGATTCCCCATTGTATCATCCTTTTGTTTTCGATATGATAAATGCATAAGCTCTGACATCGGACCGTTTTGGGATGGCATTTCCCATTGGCGGTTCAGAGAACCGGGAGGTATTTCTATGATTTATTATGTGAATCAGAACGCGGCATGTGAAGGCGACGGCTCCAAGGCACGCCCCTTCAAGCGCATCGGGGATGCGGCAAGAATTGCAATGCCGGGCGACGAAGTAGTAGTGGCAAAGGGTGTTTACAGAGAGTACGTGAATCCGTTCAGAGGCGGCACGAAAGACGCAAGAATCGTGTACCGCTCGGAGGAGCCGCTCGGCGCGGTCATTACGGGCGCGGAAGAGGTGAAAGGCTGGAAGAAGTATAAGCGGTATAAGAATGTCTGGACCGTTCGCATTCCGAACGGAATCTTCGGCGATTACAACCCTTATACGACCGAGGTTTACGGTGACTGGTATTTTGCACCTGCCGTAAGACATACGGGTGCCGTATATCTGAATGACCGGATGCTGTATGAGACCGAGTCTTTGGAGGAGTGCATCGCGGGCGAAGTTTACACGCCTTCGTGGGAGCCGCAGTACTCGATTTATAAGTGGTACAGCGAGCAGGACGGCAACGAGACCGTTTTGTACGCGAACTTCCAGGGCGCGGACCCGAACAAAGAGAACGTCGAAATTAACGTAAGAAGACGCTGCTTCTTCCCCGAAAAGACGGGCAGAGGCTACATTACCGTGAGCGGCTTTAATATTCAGAAGGCGGCTACGACCTGGGCGCCTCCGGCAGCTTTCCAGGACGGCATGGTAGGCCCTCATTGGAGCAAGGGCTGGATTATTGAGGACTGTGAGATTTCGAACAGTAAGTGCTGCGGAATCTCCCTTGGCAAATACTATGACGCCGAGAACGATCACTATTTCACGACAAAGCATATGAAGAGCCCGACGCAGATGGAAAGAGACGCCGTCTGCCGCGGACAGTATCACGGATGGCTGAAGGAGAGAGTCGGTTCCCATATCGTGCGGCGCTGCCACATCCATAACTGCGAGCAGACCGGCATCGTAGGCCGTATGGGCGCTGTATTCTCATTGATTGAAGACAATCACATTCATCATATCAACAACATGCAGCAGCTCGGCGGCGCGGAGATTTCCGGCATCAAGCTGCATGCGGCAATCGATGTCGTGATGCGCAGAAACCACATTCATCATTCCACGATGGGCATCTGGTGCGACTGGGAAGCACAGGGCACGCGAATCACGCAGAACCTGCTGCACGACAACCAGAGACCGGACTTCTGCACATGGGCAGAGGGCGGCATGGGCAGCCAGGATATCTTCGTTGAGGTCGGCCACGGCCCGACTTTGATTGATAACAACATTCTGCTTTCGAAGGCATCTTTGATGATTGCGACCGAAAGTGTTGCCATGGTTCATAACCTTGTGCTCGGTGCATTCCTGAATGTCGGCGGCGGAACGGGGCTTCGCTATACGCCTTATCACATCCGCCACAGGACCGAGGTTGCCGGCTTCATGACGATTCTGCACGGCGACGACCGCTTCTACAACAACATCTTCGTGCAGAAGTATCCGATCATCGTTGACAAGGAGACCGGCGAGAAGAAGGAGAAGGATTCGCTTGTCGGAACCTGGCAGTTTGACGATTATCCGACTTATGAGGAATGGATTCCGAACTTTGAGCTTGACAACCCGAAGCCGAGCATGATGAAGCTTGCCCAGTGGCATGAGAAAGAGCATCTGCCTGTATGGGCAGCCGGTAATGCCTACCTCGGCGGCGCGAAGAAATGGAAGAAGGAGACCAACTGCTTCGTTGATGAAAAAGCTGAAGTCAAGGTGGAGCTTAAGGAGAAGAACGGTAAGATTTTCCTCGAGACCAATGTATATGACATCATAAAGGATTATACGAACGGCATCATCGACAGCGACACGCTCGGCAAGGCTTTCCAGCCCGAACAGCGTTTCGAGAACCCGGACGGATCCCTGATTCGCTTCGACCGCGACTACTTCGGTGACACGAGAGGCATTAATGCGCTTCCCGGACCGTTCGTTTCAAAGGACAGCATCAAGAAGAACGTCTTCTGATGAAGAAAGCAGAAAACCCCGGACATCGGAAAGATGTCCGGGGTTGTTTTTATCATATAGCAAAAGGTCGTACGGGTTCCCCGCCGGTTGTCTGTTCCGGCTGCAATCAGGCCCTGTCCTCCCAGTATTCTTCGGCATCTTTAAAGGAATCCTCATGACGCGGGTTATCATTTGCCAGATACCAGGTCCCGCCGATTTTAACAGCAGTAAAGAAATACTCTTTCGTCAGGCTGTCATCGTCATCGTCGTCATCGTCATCGTCGTCATCGTCATCATCATCATCTTCGCTGACCGTGTAGGTAACGGTCACCTGAACAAGCGCGACTTTCTCGACGGCATCGTCGTCACCGCCGTATTTTCTGACATATGCCTTAACGCCGGCGGTTACATCGCTGTCACCGTCGTATTCTTTGGATTTTGTAATCTTCCACGTGTAATCGTCGACATCGCCGTCATCAGCCCTGTCTATGTCGAGCTTCTTCAAAGCCTTCTTGTTTGATAACATCAGGCACGTGGATTCAAGCTCGCTCATGGCACCTTCCAATTCCTCGGAATACTTGACGTACGTTTTTACAACGCCCTCGGCACTGTTCTCGCCTTTTGTGATGCTGAAGCCGCCGGAGTCTTTCTCATCCGCGTCTTTATCATCATCCCCGCAGGCGGCAAGCATGGGAATCAGCAGCAGTACCAAAAGGAGCAGTAACATTTTCCGAAATGATTTCATAAGCAATACCTCCGTTTCAGATGTGAAAAGCCAGCACCGCAAATATGCGGAATTGTGCTTCCTGTATACTGTTATTTTACGCGCGGGAAGAGGGCTTCGTCAATATGGAGAGAAGGGGAAAGGGAGAGGTTCGGATTTGACAGTTATTCCGTCTTTTCGTGCGAAAAGAGGTCCTTTTTTGAAATCGGAAAGGATTCACATATAATAATGCCCGGAAGTCCCAAACGGATTTCCGGGCATTTTCTTTGGACAAATGTAAAGTTATTTCTCCAGTACCAAAACGTTGAAGGAGAGGGGCTTCACGTGCGTTGTAAGAACGCCTGCCTTAACGGCTGCCTCTTTATTCTCGACGGGAACGAACAGCTCGTCGTTTCCGAAGCGGCTCTTCAGATCCGGATCATCGCAGGCGATTTCGAGGTGCGTGCACTTCGTGTAGCCCTTGAAGCCCTTCGCATCAAGATTGATCGCATAATCGTCCTTTTCGTTACGGTTGATGACGAAGACGGCAAGACGGTTGTTCTCGCGGTCCCATGCGCAGGCGCTGTCGATGTAGTTAAGACCCTGTTTGCCGGTGTATTGCGAGGTATCGTCGATGGCATAGCCCGGGATGTCGAACGTCTCGGAATCAACGCTTACCTGCATCGAAGTACCCTTCGCATACTGAAGCATCGACATGAATGCATAGTGCGAAGCAGAGCGCCATACATGGTCATGGTTTGCGGAGCAGAGCGCTCCGAGACCACCGGTCATGCAGCCGATCTTGACACGGTCCGCGTGACGCAGAAGAGCAAGCTGAATCGAAGCCATCGAAAGCATATGGATGCGGTCTCCGCCGGGCCATTCGCGGTCGGGCATCTTATCGGGATCGTGAAGGATATATTTCCGCTCCGGATTGAAACGGTAGTGGGAGCGCGTCATGTTGTAGCGGCCCCAGCCGGGATTTAACGGAGCGTTCGGACGAATCATTCCGCCATACTCGTCGAAGGAAATCATGATCTTCTTCGGGGAGCGGTGCTTACTCTGCACATAGTCGCACATTGCGGTAAGCGTATTGATGAAGTCCTCATAATACTCGGCACCGCCGAGAAGGGAGAGCACGTCTCCGGGAGGCGCTGCATGGTAATGGTGAACGGAAAGAAGGTCTACGGCATCATAGCACACATCCAGTGCCTTCTCATCCCATTCCGGAAAATGTTCCATGAACGGAGCGGAGGAGCCGCAAACGCCGACCTCGATCGAGGCATCGATCCATTTCATGGCCTTGGCGGTCTCATTTACCATTACGCCGTAGCCGAACGGGTCCTTGTCCCAGCTTCCGAGCTGCCAGGGGCCGTCCATTTCGTTTCCGAGATACCACGTCTTAACGCCGTACGGCTTTTCGTGGCCGTTCTTGCGGCGCAGGTCGGACCAGTAGGTGCCGCCCTCGTGGTTCGTATATTCAATCAGATCCATCGCATCCTGCGTGCGTCCGGTTCCCATGTTGACCGTGTAAAGGGGCTCCGTTCCGACTTTTTCCGCCCACTGCAGATACTCGTCATGACCGACCTCGTTTGTAATGTACTGATACCAGGCCGGATCAAGATGAACCTTTCTTTCGGACTTCGGGCCGATGGAATCCTTCCACTGCCATGCCGAAACGAAATTGCCGCCGGGAAGACGTACTGCCGGAAGACCGGTCTTTTTGAGTGCATTGATGAAGTCCGTGCGGAAGCCCTGTTCGTCCGCTGTCGGGTGCTTCGGGTTGAACATCGTGCCGTTCACCATCGTACCGATGGGCTCAAGAAAAGCAGAGAACAGCCGGTTTGAGATTTCCCCGATCTCAAAATTCGGATGCACGGTGACGGTTGCTTTTTTCGCCATAAGTGAATACCTCCGTTTATTGATAGCCTTCCGTTACGCGTTCGGAAGGCTTATTCAAACCGCCTTTGCGGTTGAAGTCATTGTGTTATCACGCATTTCCGGGAGCCTTCATGATTTCGGTTCCCGTGGAAATCCGTTTGATCCATCGCTCGCTCTTCAGGCGGAAATAACACCAAAAGGCCTTTACAATCTGGTCGGACTTTAGGCAGATGTAAATCCAGAACGGATCAAGCTTCAGCCAGAAGCCTGCGGCGATGCCGAGCGGAAGGGCGATTGCCCAAAGGAATACATTGTCCATCAGCATCAGCATCTTCGTGTCGCCGCCGCCCCGCAGCACACCCTTGGTCATGATGCTGTTCGTGGCCTGGAAAAGCATGATTAAGCTGATGGCAATCATGAGGCGGTTCGCAAGTTCTTTCGTGGACCGGCTGACATCGTAGCCGTTGATGACCGAAGACTTGATGATCAGGATGATGGCAGCAGCAAGGATTCCGAGCGCAAGCCCGAGTCCGAAGAACATCCAGCCCTGCTTCATCGTCTTCTTGCGGTCGCCCTGTCCGAGCGTCTGACCGGTTACAATCGCGCCGGCCTGGCATACGCCCTGGATGCCGACGGTGCTCATCTGCTGCGTGACGGCCGTGATGGCATTTGCCGATGTGAATTCGGAGCCGAGACGTCCGATGACCATCATGACAGAGTTGTTTCCGAGTGCCAGAATGCCGTCGCTGATGAGAACCGGGATGCTGATCCGGATATATTCGCGAAGCAGCGTGCTGGTCTTCATGAACATGTCTTTGATGCGGAAACGGATGCGCTTGTCGACGACAAGAAGGTATCCGACGATCATGACGGCCTCGAAGATTCGGGCAATCAGAGTGCCGAGTGCGGCACCTTTAACCTCCAGGCGCGGCGCACCGAAGTGACCGAAGATAAATGTGTAGTTCGCGACCAAATTGACCACGAGCGCGCCGATGGAAACGAAGAGCGGGAACAGTGCCTGCCCGACGCTTCGAAGGACAATTGTAACAGTCAGCGAGGTGCCGAGGAAGAAATAGGTGACAACCGAGTAGCGAAGATAATCCTCGCCGCGCCGCAACACTTCGTTGACGGCTCTGAGTTCTTCCCCGCTTGTGCCTTTCTTCGCGTACATATTCATGATGACATCGGGCATGATGTAGGTCGCAACGGCGAAGAGGGTTGCCAGAAGAAGCGTCAGGCGGAGCATCAGGCAGATGGTCTGCTTGAGTGCGTGCGTTGCGCTTCCGTCCTCGTCGCCCTTCTGCTTCATGCCCCAATAGCGGGACACGAGAACCGAAGCGCCCATGCCGAGGCCCATGCAGAAAATGTGATAGATGCCGATGAACGTGTTGGCCTGCGAGACGGCGGTTAATGACTGCTCGCTGATCCATTCGGCGGACTCCGCCGGCAGTTCGGTATAGAGCGAGCCGATTCTTCCGACCATGATTGTGTCGAGCATGTTGACGCCTACGGCAATCAGGCTTTGAAGGGCAATCGGCAGCGCCAGAATGATGACCTTTTTATAAAATGAAGGGTCCTTTTGGAACAGTTTCATGTGCGTGAAATCCTTTTCGTCAATTCAAATGCTTCGGGCATTTCCCCAAAGCAGTCCGACATAAAGTATACCATTTCATTTTCCGAAAAACAACCGATTTCGGCTAATAAATTTAAAGGATATTTTCCATTTTTCAAAGAAATGTATTATGTTATCCGTTTTGCAAAAACGGCGGAAAATGCCACGGACATTTGCTTTTCTACTGCCTTTGTTGTATGATGGAAGCAGGTTTTCGGGGCTCTTGGAAGGGAGATTCGCATGGCAATCGTCATCACAAAACTGCTGCTTGCATTACTGACCGGCATCGCGTCGGCGTTCGGGGGCGTTTCTGCGCCTTTGGCGCTTTTGATGACCGGCGTTTTGATGGTGGTGATTGCGGCGGAAGCCATGTCCGGAAGAAAGGAATTCCGCATCGTAATCGCACTTTGCGCAACGGGGCTCGGACTGATTTCGGGGCACTGGTGGGGCTTTCTGGCGTTGTCCTGCGTGGCAGTGCCGCCGGTTCCGGGAGGACTTGCCGCGGCTTTGATATATGCGGTATCGGCAGCGACGGGACTTGTGTCCGCGAGGTTTTGGAGCCTTGCCGGCGGGGAGGAGCCCGGCGGAACAAGGCGGATTGCGGAACTGATAGCGGTGGCATTTGCCGTCGGCATCATTTGCGGAGCGGCTTACCTGATGCAATACCTCATGAAACGGGCGGAAGAACGGCGAAGTAAGGAGGCGGAACGCCTCAGAAAGTCTTTGTTGAGTGAGATGCACGAAAAGCAGTTGAACCGCGAGATGGCGAAGCAGTCCTTTACGGCTGAGCGGAATGCCAGGCTTTTGGAGCGGGAGAATATCAGCCGCAACATCCATAACAGTGTCGGACATTCCATCACCGCGGCGATCATGACACTCGATGCGGCGGATATGCTTTTTGAGGCAAAGCCCGACGAAGCGAGAAAACGGATGAACGAGGCCAACGAGCGCATCCGCGGAAGTCTTGATTCCATAAGAAGCGCGGTTCGGGCGCTCGATGACGAGGGGGGGACCGTTCGGATTTCCGACCTTAAGCGTTATCTTGAGAATACCGTCGAAGGCACCACGATGGACACCGATTTGAATGTCAGCTGCTCCTATGAGCTGTTTTCGGAGGACATCCTGATTCCGAAGGAACATGCGGAGTTTCTCACGGGTGCCCTGCAGGAATGCCTCTCGAACGGAATCCGCCATGGTGCGGCGACCCGGTTTTCTGTTACGCTTCTTGCCGATGCCGCTCATATCAGAATGACAGTTGCCGACAACGGCAGCAGTGATTTTACCGAAAGCAACCGCGAAGAGAAGCTTGAGGCGGGCTTCGGGCTTAAGAAGATTGCCGCCTATGCTAAGCGGTGCGGCGGATATGCTGCATTTACCGGCGATGAGGGCTTCCGCACGGAGATCGAACTGCCGCTTGAACACATCGAAGAAGGAGAGAAAGATGATTAAAGTTTTATTGGTAGATGACGAGACCATGCTCCTCGACAGTCTCGAAATCATTCTTTCGATGAACGGAATGGAGATTGTCGGCAAAGCGCACGACGGAAACGAAGCCCTTCGCATACTTTCCGGCGTGTCCTGCGACATCGCTCTTGTGGACCTTAATATGAAGGGCATGGGCGGAATCGAGCTGATCGGCCATATGAAGCAGCAGTACCCGGGCACGCGAATCCTTGTGCTGACGACCTTTTATGACGACGGCAACATCACCGACGCCATCAGCGGCGGAGCAGACGGATATCTTTTAAAGGACAGCGGAAAGGATGCCATTCTCGGTGCCATCGGACAGATCATGGGCGGCGTCAGCGTGCTTGATCCTAAGGTCATGCAACGCCTTACTACACTTGTAGTACAGAAGCATCCGGCCGGCACTAAAAAGGACGAAGCGGCATACGGCGAGCTGACCGAACGCGAAAAGGAAATTGCAGCCCTGCTCGTTGAGGGGCTCAGCAACCGCCAGATTGCCGACCGGCTGTACATTTCGGAGGGCACAGTCAAGAATTACATTTCCGCCATCTACGATAAAACCGGCATTCACGACCGCGTTAAGCTGGTTGTCGCCCTGAAGGGATGAGCGGGAAGAGATTGAAATGGTCTCTTTCCTCTGCTATAATGAAAAGACAATATGATTTCCGGACATTAAGGAAAATGTGACACGCGCATACGGAATACGAGGAGGATTACACTATGGCAATGCAGAAGATGCCTGCTGTCCGCAGAGAACCGGGCGGCATGAAATATTGGGAGCATACGTTTGAGCGCTTCCGCATACAGGTTGTCGTGCCGGAGGGAGACGCCCTTTCGGATATCGTCAATTTCGGTTTCGCAGCACCTTATCTTTTGCTGTTCACGGAGAGAAAGCTTAACGCGGAGGAGGCCGTGGCATTTGCCGAAGGGAAGGGCTTCACCGAAATTGCGGCAAAGTATTCCGGCTCCGTCGCTTTGGTTTATCCGACCTGCGATGGCGGATGGAAGAACGCGGACGAGCAGCTGTTCATCGATCTGGTTGCGGAATCCAGAATCCAGCAGTATTACGAGGACGGCTTCATTAAGAGCCGTAACCGGTTCACGGGAGAGTGGGGCGAGTATTTCATTCGCGGCGCGATTTTCAGAACCTGCCTGTACGGATGGGGAAGCTCCGCCGACTATATCGCACGCTGCCTATTAAAGAAGATTGACGGCCTGTATCTTTGGGGTCCCGGCGAAATCACGCCGCTCGGCGCATCCCTGTGCGGGCTTTCGGTAGTGCCGAAGCCCGAGCGAAGAGACATTCCGATCGTTTCAATCTACAATTCGCCTGAGATTGAGAAAGCGATTTCGGAGGGCACGGATTATGCTTTCATCCGCAGGGAGGAAGACTATGTCCGGGATTTCCGGGAGGTGTTCGGCCGGTATAAGAGATGGTGCGGCGTCTTGTGCGAAGAGCCCGATCTTTCGGAATACGGCATGGTCGAGGAGCCTGCCTGTGTTACGGTGAAGACTTCAAAAGACAACTTCGGCGACGATGCGGGGTCCGAGACGCACCGGATCGGCTATATCGCCTGGTATGCAAAGGATTTGTTTGAGAACGGTCCCGTGCCGCTTGTTCTTGCGTTCCACGGAGGCGGAGATTCCGCTTTGCATATTGCGCATGTTTCCGGCTGGTGGCGCGTTGCGATGAGAAACCGTTTTCTGTTGATTACCGTTGAGAACCACCTGAACAGCACGGCAACGGAGATGGTCGAATTCCTCGCGCACCTTAGGCAGAAATATCCGATTGACGAGAGCCGCATCTATGCAAGCGGATTCTCGATGGGCGGATGTAAGTCGTGGGATTTGTTCCAGGAATATCCTTCCCTGTTTGCGGCGCTTGCGCCGATGGATGCGACGTTTGAAGTCGGACTCAACGTGTTCGGAAAGGAAGCTCCCTGTGAGATCAACAAAGACGTTCCCGTGCCGGTATTCTATGCGGGCGGCGAAATCACGCCGCTTCCCGAGCTTCCCTTCCAGGCTGAAAAATGTGTGGACAGAATCCGGAACCTCTTCGCCGTCAACGAGGTGAAGAAGCCGTATACGGCCGAGCTTTCCGACGTGGCCAACTGGGTAAACCCGATCTGGGGTATCGACGGTGACAGCACGGAGACGTTCTATGACGAAAGCCGCGACAGCGTTCTGACCGTACACTACTTTGAGAGCCGTGACGGTGTGGTCCGTACGGCGCTTGCAAGCATCAGCGGGCAGGGGCATGAGTGCAGGGAGCATACCTGCGAGCAGGCATGGAAATTCATGAGCCGCTTTACGCGGAAATAAACCGTTCGGAGTACATATGGACAACGATAAACTGATGTGGCACACCGATTCGGAGGAGACAGTCTTTCGTTCCCCGGTGTTTGAAGTGAAGAAGAAAATGCAAACCGCAGAGGCGGGCCCCTCGGGCGCCTATTACGCTGTCAAAGGACACCGCTGCGTCTGCGTGGTTGCGATATATGAAGGAAAGCTCGTGATGGTGCGCCAGTTCCGTCACGGCTCCGACAGGATTACAGCGGAGCTTCCGGGCGGAATCGTGGACGACGGCGAGACACCCGAGGAAGCCGCAAAAAGAGAACTTGAGGAGGAGAGCGGATTCCGCGCCGGAAAGATTACGCTTCTCGGACAGATGAATCCGAATCCCGCTCTGTTTGAGGATATCAGCACATTAAGCATCTGTCTTGCGGAGGAGCTTGTCCCGACCGGTGAACTGCATCCCGATGCGGACGAGGTTTTGAAAAATGTGCTCGTTCCGTTTGACGAAGTCGTAGCCGAAATGGGTACCGGAGAGTATACGCACATGTTCCTCGGCACCGCGCTTTTGTTCTATCTGAGGTATCGGAAATGTATCGGGTCTATTTAGCGGACACAGACGAACTCCGCAGCCCGGAAATGCTTCACAGGCTGCTGCCGTATATCGGAGCGCAGCGCAGGCAGGAGGCGGAAAGAATCCGCTCCGAAAGCGGAAAGCTTGCTTCCTACGGAGCCGGAATCCTTCTCTCGCTGGCCCTTTCCGATTACCGCTTAAAAAACGAAGGAAAAGGATACCGCACGGTATCCTTCGTTTCGTTAACGCGAGAGGATATGTCGGAGGACGAACTGCTGCAGGTTCAAAAGCGGGACGGCGGGAAACCTTATCTTCCGGCTTTCCCGGATTTTCACTATAACATTTCCCATTCCGCAAACCGTGTCATGCTGACGGTCGGCGACAGCGAAACGGGCTGTGACGTGCAGCAGATCGGAAAGCACGGACGAAAGCTTGCCGAGCGCTGCTTCTCGCCTGTAGAACTTGCTTACTATGAAGCGGGCACGGAAGGTGAGCGCGCGGAACGGTTTGCAAGAATTTGGGCGGCAAAGGAAAGCTTTTTAAAAGCAATCGGCGTCGGCATTGCAACGGATATGAGAGCCTTCTCGGTCATTAACAGGGAGGGAGAAGACTGCCTCACACAGTCTCTTGACGGGAGACACTGGACCGTCGTTACAAAAGGACCTTCGGACGGTTTTTACTACGCCGTCTGTCATGCGCAACAAGAGGATAAAGGAGACGATATGAATTACGAGAAACTGACTGCCTATCTTGACAGTCTTAATAAGGATTACGGCATTCCGTCCGCGGACTGCATCGTGATGAAAAAGCACGAGCAGGTGTACCGTCACCTCGTCGGAACGAGAGACGAGAAGCACACCGAGCCGGTGCTTACGACCGACCAGTATCTGATGTTTTCGATGACGAAGATTCAGACGATGACGGCGTTCATGCAGCTTCGCGAACAGGGGAAGATATCGCTTGACGACCCGGTATCCAAATACCTTCCTGCCTATGAAAACCTTACCGTCAGAGAGGGTGATGCGGTTGTTCCCGTGAACAAGCCTCTTTTGATGCGGCATCTTTGCTCGATGCAGTCGGGCCTTGATTATGATTTGAGAAGACCCGGCATCCTTGAGACGCTTTCGCAGTTCGGGGAAAATGCGACGACGCGGCAGATTGTGGATTCCTTCGTGAAGTCCCCGCTTCTGTTTCATCCGGGCGAGCATTTCCTGTACAGCTTAAGCCACGACGTTGTTGCGGCTGTCATAGAAGTCGTGAGCGGGATGGCATTTTCCGAATACTTGAAAAAGAATATCTGGGAGCCTGTCGGCATGACGAGAACGTACTTCTATAAAAAGAGCGTTCCGGAGCCGAGGCTTAATTGTCAGCATATAGCGACGGAGCATGGAATCGTTCCGCTTACCGGTGATGCGTGCGATTATCAGATTTCGGAAGCCTACGAAAGCGGCGGAGCCGGACTTGTGAGCTGCACCGAGGACTATGCGCTTTTGGCCGACACACTTGCGAACGGCGGCGTGGCGGCGACCGGAAAGAGAATTCTGACGCCGGAGTCGATAGAAACCATTCGCACGAACCAGCTGTCCGATGTTTCCCGCGGGGACATGCTTCGGACCATGGGACGTCCGGGCTATGGCTACGGCATCGGCATGCAGATTCTTCTCGAGCCCGAACGGGCAGGTCTGAACGGACAGCCGTCGCCCGCGACAAAGGGTGTCTTCGGCTGGGACGGCGCGGCGGGAAGCTGCACAATCATGGTGCCGGAACTGGAAACAGCGCTCGTATTTGTCATTCATGTCAGAAATCTCGGTGTCGCCTATTCGGAGATTCATCCGAGGCTTCGGGATCTGATCTTTGAGAAGTAAGTGAAAAGGGTGCCGCTGTACACCATAAGATACAGCGAAAGTGCATGAGATGCACGCCATTGGGAGGAAAAGATGAAAAAGCATAATTGGAAGATTCTGCTGATGACGCTGCTTTTCGCATTTGTGATCACAAGCCTTGCGGCTTGCGGAGACAGCGAAGAGGACGAGAAGAAACAGGGGAAGACGAGAAGCGGAAAGCCCGCTTCGGCGACGGAAACGCCCGAACCGACGGAGACGCCTGAGCCGACGGCAATCCCGGTATTGACAGATACGCCGGAACCGACCGCGACACCGGAGCCGACGGCCACACCAGAGCCGACCGCGACACCCGAACCGACCGCAACGCCCGAGCCGACACCGGCCGGTTATACCGGTCACGCGGCAACGCTTGAGAACCTTTTCGGAACATGGGTTTCCGAAGATTTTGTCGTGATTTCGATCCGTCCGCTGCCGGATAAGAGCAACGTCGAGATTTCATGCGGTTCCTGGTATGACGACACCGTAGGCATTCATCCGGACGACCGCACGCCCTCCATTCTTCCGGTTATCAGCAGCAATGTGGAAACGGATGCGAGGAAGGCAAGTTTTGTTGCTTCCCATCAGTATGCCGGACAGGATTACATTTTCTCACTTTCCGAGGTCAGCGCATTTGATTTTAATCTTCAGATTAATCACGGTATGACCAGGCATTTTGAGAAGACGGAGATTATCCCCGGAGTCAAAGCGGATCCGATCATGTTCTTCCGCCATTACATGGGCATCTGGTCCGAGCCGGGCACCTACAATTTCGTCATGTTCGGATACAGCGGGAAGAAGGACCTTTTCTACATCAGCTTCAACCAGTTTGCTTCGGAATGGCAGCCCGCTTTTGACATCGTGAAGACGGTTCAGGGGCCGAAGACAGGCGATTTCATTCTCG
>JAEEGH010001412.1_pt1 | contig 69577 bp, 46 predicted proteins | sample 9134181 | NCBI WGS metagenome assembly JAEEGH01 (sample SAMN16246544, study PRJNA631951) | gut metagenome | biome: gut microbiome; feature: rumen; material: DP-attached | host: Bos | place: Iran: Karaj | collected 2018-10
AAACCGGCGCCAAGGTGATGATCCCGCTGTTCATCGAGAACAACACCAAGATCCGCGTGGACACCCGCGACGGTTCTTACCTCGAACGCGCAAAGTAAGACCGCTCGTTCGTCGTTTTGTCATGCCCGCGAAGGCGGGCATCTCCCTTTCGCCTGTGCGAAAATGACGCTTTTGTCACCCCCGACTCGTTCGGGGGTCTTTTTGTATTGCTAGAATGCTTGAAAATGCAAAAGTGGCGGTGAAATGGAAGAAAAATTGCTGTTTTCACCGCCGAAAATTATTTTGTATGTATAAAAATGGAGCGATAGACGCTGATTGATGCCTCTGTTGGCGGTGAAATTGGGTGAAAATAAAGAAAAACACCGCCACGCATCGCCTTTGTTTGGCAAAAATCAGAAAATTTGTGAGGATAAACTAACAAAATGGCGGTGGAAATGATAAAAAAAACTCGATTTCACCGCCAGAAAGGAAAAAATTCTATTATTTGGCGGACCATAATTTGGAGGAAATATGCTTAGAATGTCATTGCACAAGTGCATGACACGGCGGCTCAGCCATGCCAGTCTTGTAAACAGACTGTCGCGGCATTCGCCTTGTATGTCATTGCGAGGGAACATAGTGACCGTGGCAATCTCTTGCCTGCTTCTTGTTCTTGTCGCCTGCGGTGACGATAACAGCGATTTCGCGACTCGTCCTTCGGACGGTTCGTCGTCCAGTGTCACACCGAAGTCGAGCGATAGCGAGACAAGTGTGTCCAGTAGCAGTACTAAATCCAGTAGCAGTTCGGCGAAGTCGTCGAGTTCGGTTACATTGGCGACTCCGTGCAAAACAAAAACGGACGACAACTGCGAATATGGCGAGTTGGTGGATGACCGCGATGGTCAGGCATACAAGACGGTGAAAATTGGTGATCAATGGTGGATGGCCGAGAACTTGAATTACGCCTATTTGCAACGCACAAGCGAATTAGACTCAAGTAGTTTCTGCTACAACGATTCTGTTGAATATTGTGACAAGTACGGGCGCCTTTACACATGGGCCGCTGCGATGGACAGTGCGGGCACATGGAGTACGAACGGCAAGGATTGCGGCTATGATGTGGAATGTTCGCCGACATACCCAGTGCGTGGCGTATGTCCCAGCGGCTGGCACCTGCCAAGCAATGATGAGTGGAATAATCTGTTCAAAGCAGTTGGCGGTTCATTTATCGCCGGTGCAAAACTCAAGTCCACCAGCGGCTGTAATGATAATGGTGATGAAAGTGGCAACGGCACGGATGATTTCGGGTTCTCTGCGTTGCCTGCCGGCTACGGGAACGTTCCTGGGGGGTTCACCTACGAGGGCTATGACGCGAACATCTGGGGTTCTACTGAGAACGGTGACTTCAACTCGTACGGCATGCATGTGTACTGCAACTATGATAATGCGGGTATGGGCTTCAACGGTAGGTTCTATGTCTTTTCCGTCCGTTGCCTCAAGGACGATCCCTGACCCTTTCAAAAAGTTTACGCATTGACAATCTGTCTATGGAATAAGGGCGCTTCGGGCGCCTTTTTCGCGTTTTAGAGGGTAGATTTAGAGTGTTGTTTGAAAGGAGTATGTATGGGATTTTTTAAACAACTCTCACGGTTTACGTCCGTGGCGTGTTTTGCCGCGGGTTTCATTGCGTTCGGAACTGCGCCTGCAGAGGCGGCTCCGGACCCCAATTTCCACATCTATATCGCGTACGGCCAGTCCAACATGGGCGGCACTGCCGATGCCCAGAGCGCCGACAAGGCCGAAAACCCGCGCTTCAAGATTTTCGCCTCGCAAAAGTGCAGTGGCAAGGGCCGCAACACCATCGGTGAGGTTTACCCGGCGGTACCTTCGCTGTTCAACTGTGGCAACACGATTTCGATTGCCGACTGGTTCGGGCGCACGATGGCCGACAGCATGCCCGACGTGACTATTGGTATTATTCCGGTCGCGGTAGGCGGCGCAAGCATCAAGCTGTTCGACCAGGACCAGTACGCAAGCTACCTCTCTACGGCGGAGGATTGGCTCAAGAACTACGCGAAGGAATACGCGAGCGATGGCAATGTCACCAAGACGATTATCGATATCGCGAAGAAGGCGCAGCAGGTGGGCGTCATCAAGGGGTTCATCTTCCATCAGGGCGAAACCGATGGCGGCTACTCGGATTGGCCGAAAATTGTGAAGAAGACCCGCGACGATATCCTCAAGGCGCTCGACATGAGTTCCGACACGGTGCCGTTCGTGGCGGGCGAACTCCTGCGTTCGGGCTGCTGCTATTCCGACCGCGTGTCGAAACTCCCGAACACGATGGACAATACCTACTACGCATCGTCCGAAGGCCTTGACGGCAATGGCGTGGACCGCTACCACTTCGGTCACGATGCCTACGTGACATTTGGCAAGCGCTATGCGGAGCAGATGCTCAAGGCGATTAACCGCGCTCCGGTGGTACCTGAACCGCAGAAGCCGTTCAAGGACAAGCCGTTTGAAATTCCGGGCAAGATTGAGGCCGAAGACTTCGACATTCCGGGTGTCGGCTCGGGCAACGATTCCTACAGCGAAAACGATTCCGAAGACCACGGCGGCACCAATTACCGCGAAGGGACGGGCGTCGACATTTACAAGAAGGCGACGGGCTACATCGTGGGTTACAACCAGGAAGGCGAATGGCTCGAATACACCGTGAACGTTAAGGAAGCGGGCGACTACACCTTCTTTGCTGCCGTTGCATCGGCCAATGAGACTTCCGGTTTCCAGATGTCGCTTGACGGCAAGAACATCACCGACGTGATTTCTGTCCCGAAAAACGAAGGCGAGGACAACTACGACGACTACAACAAAGTCAAGGAGAACGTGAACCTCCCTGCGGGCGAACACATATTGCGCTTTACGGTAACCGGTTCCTGGATGGACGTGGATTACTTTGTGTTCGGAGAAGATGAAATCGTTTGCGTTGACGGATGCACAGACTTTGTAAGGCCTGCGCTATCGCATGCGACCGGAGCCGAAAGCTACCGCATCTTCGACATGAACGGCAACTATCTGGGAGAGGTGCGAGCCTCAGGAATGCAGGAACTCCGTGCCAGCGCGAAAACCCTCGTGAAAAATGGCGGCACGTTCATCGCAAAATCGAAGAACTCCTCTACGATTGTGCGTGTAAAATAGCTTGAAGACCGCAAAATTATTGAAAAAAAGCAGATTGTTTATAAATTTGTCCTGAATTAAAGGGGCTTGGTCACTGTAACCAAGCCCTTTACTATATTTAAATTGAATATAATTGGATTCTTTTTTTATGAAAAAAAACATTTTACTCCCTGTCCTGGTAGCGCTGGTTCCGGCTTTCGCTCAGGAAACGGCAGAAGTCCCTGCTGATACGATTCAAGCCTCCTCTGAGGTCGTCCCTGAGTCCGCTCCTGCGGCCGAAAATTCCGCGGAGGCTCCGCAGGCAGGTTCCATCTTCGTGCAGGACCCTGCGATTTTCCACCAGCGCCAGTCTGACTTGGAAAAATTGAAGGGAAACCTCGAGAACGTGAATGAGGGCCTGGATTCCCTGCTTAATGATGCGACCCGCATGGCAAAGATGAACGACCAGTGTGCTGCGATTAGCCTCAACGACGTGATGGGCGACGAGTGCTGGGCTTTCTACCAGGTGGAACTCCCCGCATTCGAGGAACGCTACATGAAGGTGACTGGCGAGGTTCGCCTGGGCCACATGGAGATGGCTCGCGGGCTTGCCGACCGCAAGTTGCAGATTGACGCGTGTGTCGACGCACTCCAGAGTTTTGCCTCCAGCAAGGACCAGTTCCTGAACCTCGACGGAAACGTGTTTGTCGAACCGCTCCGCGAGGGCTTCCAAGCGAATTACGACTTTACGCTGCAGTATGAACCGAACCACCGCAAGAATGCCTTTGCGATTGCCCAGAAGTGGGGCGAGACTTGTCGCGAGATGGTGGTGCGCCAGGATGGCAAGGGCTTTGCTCCTTACTTTCTCGATCGTCTGGAAACGCTTAATGGAGAACTCGCCCAGAAGGGTTCGCTCGCCGTCTACAAGACGGATTCTTCCGGAGCGCTTACGGTATACCTCGATATTTCTAAGCCTATCCGCAGTGCCTACTACCTCAATGGAGTGAAGCTGTTCCATAGCCGCCTTGCTGCGGGTTCCGTAAACGAAAGTAACTTGCGCGTCTCCTTCGACGGGGCGTCGGTTTCCGTGGGTGGCGCCGAGAAGGTGTTCAAGTACGACGGCACTCCCGCTTCGTATGCCGGGTCTGTCGATTACCCGAACAGCACGTCTACGCTGAAGGGCCGCTGGTACTGGGAGAACAATTTCTCCAGCGAGAACGGATTGAAGGTTGATTTCGGGCCCGAGTTCGACGAAGATTCCCTTGCCATCGCGAAAGCCGCCGAGGCTAAGGCCGTTGAGGATTCCGCCGCCAAGCAGGCTGTGGCTGATTCCATTGCCATCGAGAAGCGTCGCGGCGTGAAGGCGTCATTCCTTGCCGCCATTACGGGTGCCGGGCTTGTCTACGATAATGTCGCTGCCTTGGGCTATGATCTTGAACAGAAGGACCTGTTCATTATGCCCGATATCGCCGCCGCGGCACGTGTCAAGTTCAATTTTGGCGAGACGGCGGATGCGTTCCTTGCTGTGGGCGCAGGCGGCATGCTCGGGTTCGGCATCGGCAAGGACCTTGATATTGTCTATGTCGCGCCCCTGGCTCAGTTCGAAATCGGCTACAAGTGGTTTGGTTTCCGCGAAACGGCGATATTCCCCATAGCCGACAACGACGACCAGCAGTGGTTCCAGTTCCGCAGCGGTGCGTTCTTTACGTTCGGCATGTTTGGTGTGGAAGTCGGCCATTCCCTGGTGAACGACATGGGTAACGGCGCCTACTTGAGCGTGTTCTTGGGATTGTAGGGAGGTTGCTGAAATGAAAACGAACATGAATAACTGGTTTTTGACAGCACTCTTGGCCGGGGCTGCGATACTTGCGACGTCCTGCACTATCTATAATGACTTTGATGAAGATGTTGTCAGCGCGTATCGCGCAGAACGTTCTCCTGCAGAACAGAAGTCCAGTTCCAGCGAAGAGGTAAAGTCGTCTTCGAGTGAAGAAGAGAAGTCCTCGTCTAGCGAAGATGTGAAGAGCTCTTCTAGCGAAGAAGCGAAGAGTTCTTCCAGTTCTGAGGCTGCATCCAGCGGTAGCGAAGGTTGCCCCGAGTCCTTTGTAGATGAACGCGACGGCAAGAAATATGCAATCGAGGATGTCTTTGACAGGACTTCCAAGACAAGCCGCTGCTGGTTTGCAAAGAATCTGGAATATGAACAGGACTATTCCGAATGCTATAAGGACGAGGCCGAGAATTGCAAGACATACGGCCGCCTGTACAGTGGCGACCAGCTGAACAACAAGGGAAAGAGCGCTGCATGCCCTGAAGGAACGCATATTGTGACCCTGGATGACCTGCAACATTTTGTCTCGATGACCGGCTTGAAAAAGGATTGCTCCGTTGAAAAGGACGGGACTTGCGAAGGTGCCGCCGTATACATGAAGAACAAGCAGGGCTGGGGAGATTCAGGTGCTCTGTATGGCCAGTCCGTGCTGGGAATGTTGCCGGGCGGATCCTACGTCGAAGATGAATATGCATTGATTGGCGAAAATGGATATTGGTGGATTGCTGACGATTCGTTCGATGCGGGCTATGGCTTCATCGTATTGTCCACGGATTCCGAAGTACTTACGGTGACGGATGTTACCGGAGAGGATCTTAAAAGGACATATTATTCCATACGCTGTGTCCTCGATTTTTAAGGAGGAGTAAATGAAGCCAAAATACGGCATACTTTTTGCACTCTTTACGACAGCCGCATTTTTGGCATGTTCAGACGAAGTCGTCTCGCAAAAGACTGAATATGGGACGACTGGCGATGCTAAATTCGTCGCCGACATCGACGAGTTGCCGGATTGCGATGAGAAAAACGAGAAATCCCTGTTCTGGGTGTCCTCCGAAAGCGTGTTCCGGGTGTGCAAGGACGAGGAGTGGTATGCCGTGATGCCCGTCGGGGAGCCTTCGGACTCCAAGGTCAGTTGCAAGACCGAGAAATTGAAGAAAGAATCGGGCGTGAAGATTGTTTGCGATGGGGATAGCGTCGGAGTCTTGCTGAATGGAGTGGATGCGGATTCCGTCATTTACCTTGACTCGACGACATTGGCAAGCCTGTTCGGCATAGACCTGGAAATGGGGCCGGAAGAGGTTGTCCTGGATTCGGAACAGGTGGTCACAAGCGTGGAAGACGTTTCCGGCTTTACCCAAAAAGGCCCCTTCCTGCTGGGGTCCGAGGTGGTTGCCTACGAACTGCAGAACGGAAGAACCCTGAAGCAGACGGGAAAGCAGTTCCATGGAAAAATTACTGATGACCGGGGCTCGTTCAACATCAGGACGATCAAGGTGGCGAGCCAGTACGCCTTCCTTGCGGCGAAGGGTTTCTATCGCAACGAGGTTTCCGGGAAGGTCAGCGACCAGCAGATTACGCTGAATGCATTGACCGATTTGCGTAGCCGCAACTTGGTGAACATAAACGTGCTGACCCATTTGGAATACGACCGCGTTGTCCAGCTGGTGACCAAGGAGGACTATACAGTTCGCAAGGCGAAGAAAAAGGCGGAAGAGGAAATCTTCAAGCTTTTCCACATGGATTCGTTGAAGATAGATGGCGTGTCCGAGGACTTTTCTATTGGCGGGAATGGCGCTGGCGATGCCGCGTTGCTCGCTATTTCTATCCTGATGCAGAGAAACCTGAAAGAAGCGGTAATGCAGTCGCAGATTACTTCGATGTCCGAGGCTATTGCCAAGGGTGGAAAGGGAAACAGTGATTCGTTGAAGGCTGCAATGGCGGATTGGGTCTCGAAACAGGAGATTACCGGTAAAATCAACCGTATTCGCGTGAATGTGGAAGGCTGGAAATTGGGAGATGATGTCCCTGCGTTTGAACCGCTCCTGCATCATTTCTGGATAGAGGAGTATGGTATAGGCGAGTGCACAAAGCAGCGCGTGGGCGAGATCTTTGCGGTAGAGAACAGGTTTTCTGTGAACGACAAGTCTGTTTCTGTGGTCCGCTTTGCCTGTGTCGATTCTTCGGATGTGGGCTATACGTGGCGGTATGCGACGGATATAGAAAAGGATACCTACAAGTGGTCTCCAGGGTCCTCGGATGGCGCCGTAAAAAAAGGCGATTTGACGAATAACAGTTATGTTTATGACGAAACGGAAAAAAAGTGGAAAACCGCGTTGACCGTCGAATTGCTTTATGGTGGTTGCCGGCAGGAACTTTTTGGCCAGATAAGAAGAATCGACGGATTCAATGCCTTTTATCGCTGCGTCGAGTCTTCGCACTCCTGGGAACCCGTCTATAACTATGCAGAAATTGATACGCAGGGATGGGGTGCTGGCGAAGATGGCGAAACCCGCTGGGGAGATACCTTGGGTGTTTCTGTTACGGGGAGCACGGTTTGTTATTTAGGGAAGTATAACAATTTTAGAGAAGTGACGAAGCTGAAAAATTCATATTATGATATTCGTTTCACTTCATTTAAATCGGATAGGTGTAGCTGTCAGTTGGTTCCCTACGATTATCAGAATAAGGAGGCTGGATATTTACTGTACGAAGGGGACGAAACGGATGCTGCCTTGACGTATTGTAATGCAGGGGAACGGGCTTGCTACTATTATAATGGCGCTGTAGGAAAGTGGGTATATGCATCTAGCGACTATTGCATGAACGATTATGACTTAGGGGTTTGCTCGTCCAGTCATTTGGGAGAATTGAAGTATTCCGAAAGCAATAACAGAGTTTATGAATGTGCTCGCCATGTCGAAGGTGAAGGCGATGAAGAAATCGTGAAAATATATTGGACAGAAGTAAATGATTATATTGTCGCGAATACCTATAATGTTGAATGCGATGAGGATAAATGGGTGACTGGCTTCCTTGCGAAGGATGTGCATTTTGTGTGCGATGGCGGCTCCTGGCGTAAGGCATCTGTGCTTGAAGAATATGTTGGCGAACCTTGCTGCTTAAAGAATCAGGCTGCCGAGAAGGAAGTCGATGGAGAAACGTATTCTTGCATTGATTCTGAATGGCGGGCAAGGGACGATGTAGCTATAAATACCGAAAACCAAGAGTGCGATGAAGATAAATGGATCTTGGGCTCTTATGCATCGGATGTGCATTTTGTATGCGATTATAATGGATGGGAACGTTACTGGCGAAATGCTTCTAATTTGGAAGAACAGCTAGGAACGCCATGCTATAGGAGTGTTGCGGGTTATGAGATGGATGATGGTGTGTGTATATATGTGTGTGATTATGAGGGGTGGTATTGTGCCTACGAGTACTAGAAAAAGCTTTCTTTTATTGCTTCTCATAGTGTTTCTTTGCTCCTGTGGCGATGAAACTACCAAGGTTGTAGAAAATCGGACCTTGGATTACGAATCATATGATTCCATTGATGACTTGCCGGACTGTACGGATGAAAATCGTGGACAGCTGGTTTGGGTCGATGAAGAATCCCAGCCTCGGATCTGTGCCGACGAGAAATGGTATGCGATGATGCCGAGCGATTCGGTGGCTAAATCCTTGCTTTCGTGCTATACTCAAATAGACGAGGATAGCACGGGATACGCCGTGATATGCAATGGCGATTCCATCGGGTTTGTCCGCAATGGAACTTTGATAGACAATAGGAAGGATAAAGATTGCTCGGTATTGTTTGTCGATGGCGATACCCTTGAAATCGCTTGCGATTCCCTGGTCTCCTTGCTTGTAAAGGATAGTGTGGGAAACTTGAACCCGCATGAAACGGAACTGGATTCGGAACAGATTGCGCTCAATTTGGAAGATATAGGAGGGTATTCCCAAAAAGGACCCTTCGTTACGGGCTCCGAGGTCGTTGTGTACGAACTCCAGAACGGACGAACCCTAAAGCAGACCGGAAAATCCTTCCAGGGTAGCATTTCGAACGATAAAGGCTTCTTTAATGTCCGTACGGTTAAGGTTGCCAGCCAGTACGCCTATCTTGTGGCGAAAGGCGTTTATCTGAATGAGGTCAGTGGAACCAAAAGCGATGCCCCGATTCAGTTGAGCGCCATTACGGATTTGCGAAACCGGAACAGCGTCAATATTAATATTCTGACACATCTGGAATACGAGCGCGTTGTTAATTTGGTTGTAAACAAGAAGATGACGGTCGCAAGTGCAAAAAAACAGGCACAGAAAGAAATATTTGATGTGTTCCATATTAAATCGGAAAAATTTGTGGGCGGATCGGAAGATTTCTTGATTGGAGGGTCGGGTGAAGAAGATGCTGCCTTGCTTGCCATTTCTATCATGCTTCAAATGGATGACAATACGGCGAGCCTTTCAAAACGCATCAATGCCTTGTCTTCGTCGATAGCTGATTCAGGGGCTTACGAATCTTCTGCACGTCTCGATATGGCGAATTGGGCTTCCCGTGCCGATAGCCTTGGCTATTTCTCGAGTTTTAGGAAGTATGTGGAAAGCTTTGGCCTGTCTATAAAAGTGGCTGACTTTGAAAAACATATCCGCCATTTCTGGAACGGGGAATACGGTCTGGATGATTGCGATTCGTTGGGGAAAATCGTAGCTGCAACGCGCGGCCCCTTGAAGGATTCGCTTTCGCGTTTTGTTTGTGAGGATCGTTTCGGCATTCATGGCTGGCGCTTTGCATCGGTCGATGAACGTGAAGTCTATAAAAAGAAACCTGCTGCAGATGGAACGCTGGATACCGCTGCGTCGGGTAATGTCTACATCTATGACAGTCTTCTGGCTGTTACAGACGGGAACGGCTGGCGACTGGCCGATGAGTATGAACAGGAGTTTGCCGGATGTAGAATGGATCTGAACGGAATGATCGTCTCGACTGCATCGTTTTATTTTTATGGTCAATGCAATAACACGCAGCGGCGTGTTTCGTTTTTTCAGTGTGATGGCAAGAACCGCAAATGGGTAGACCCTGAAGATTGTTCTGTTGTGGATACGCATGGATGGGATGATGGTACTGATGGTGAGTTGAGATATGGTGATTCGCTTTACGATGGTATAACAGGAGGCTCCGCTTGTTATATGTTTGACTCGCTTGATGGAAAATGGCAGTCCGCGTCTATATGGGATTGTGCTGAATATGGTGATTTAGGGGGGTGCACTCGTGCACGCGAGGGTAAGATTTCTATGTACAACGGATGGTCGTATGTGAAGTGCGGAAAAAGGAGATGGGATTTCATTGATAGACTTCTTGGTGAAGATGTTTGGCAGCAGGAATGTGAGCCGTGGGTAATCGGTTCTGTCCGTGACGAGAGCCGGTATGTTTGTAGAGATAACGAGTGGAGGAAGGCTACCGCAATGGAAAAGAAAATTGGCGCGCCTTGCTTCGACCAGGATACCATAAGCTATTCGGCAGATTCCGCGTATGTGTGCTATACGGGGCTTTATGTCGATGAGTTCTTTAGAATGTCTGGCCCTGGATGGAAAAAGGCTGCTGTCTTGCGTAATCCTCAAAAACAAAAAGATTATCTGAATGAAGCATTGGCCTATGATTCCATTGTCGATTCTCGTGATGGGCGTGTCTATAAGACGATAAGGATTGGTGAAAATGTGTGGACTGCAGAAAACATGCTTTATTTCGATAGAGTGACGATGGACGATAAAAAAACATGCTACGGAGACAATACCTCGGAATGTGAAATGTGGCGCCAGTATTATTGGCCGGCAGCAATGAAAATAAGCGGCCTGTATTTGTCGTCTATCGCGAAAGAAGTTGTTGCCGAAAATCATCGGGGTGTATGTCCTGAAGGGTGGCATATCCCGTCGGTGGCCGAGAGTGAAAGCTTGCTTGCGGCTGCGGGTTCTTTTAAAGCTCTGTTCTCTGCAAAAAGACATTTGATAAAGTCAAGTGACTACGAAGTGGCGGCTTCTAATGGATATTGGTACATCGGTGAGGTGTCGTATGATAAGGGGTCGAATGCGAGCGGGTTTAGCGCCGTTAACGGGAGTACATTCCTTTTCGGTTATGTGGATGACGAAAATGTAAGCGTAGAGCTTTCCAATCCAAAGATTTGCTGGTGGACGATGGAAGAAGTCTCGGATTCGCAAGCGAAGGCTTTCTGCGCCGGCATTGACGAAGATTTCGACTTGGTTGAAATCCGCTCAAAAGAAGATATGCTTCCGGTCCGCTGCGTAAAAGATAAAGAGGGGGATGAATAATGAAACGCATAGAATTATTGCCGGCATTGTTCGCCCTTGTCCTTTTGATTGGTTGTGGCGATGACCTAGTCAACGAAGTTACCGAAGTGGATAGGCTGAGCCTGGGCGTGGTCTCCGAGGTCGAAAATTTGCCTGATTGTGATTCGGACGCAGAAGGCAAGGTCGTCTGGGTGACGGACGTGAATCGCTATTACGCTTGTACGGATGGCGAATGGATTGCCTATGCAGAAGGGAATACTCCGAAGGAGCATTCTATAGAATGTTCTACGAAGGAGCTGAAAAATGGTTCTGGCGTGAAGGTTGTCTGTAATGGCGATAGCATTGGAGTGCTGCAATATGGCGAGGACGCGGGAATAGAAAGCGTCAAGTCCAAGACCGCCTGTACCTTGCAGATGCTAGAGTCTGATTCCTTGAAACTGGAATGTGGCTCTTCTTCAAGATTGATGTCTATTGAAGAATTGCTTGCCTTGATGGGTGAAAGCTATGAGGTCGTCTTGGATTCCGAACAGGTGGCAGTCCGGTTGGAAAATATAGGCGGTTTTTCTCAAAAGGGTCCGTTCCTGACAGGTTCCGAAGTGGTCGCGTACGAAATCGAAAATGGCCGCACCCTGAAGCAGACGGGAACCAAGTTCGAGGGGCGGATATCGAGTGACGACGGTAGTTTCAATATCCGCTCTGTAAAATTGGCCAGCCAGTACGGCTTTGTCTCTGTGAACGGCTTCTATCGGAATGAGACTACTGGTGGTGTGAGCGATGCCCGGATCTCACTGAATGCGATTACGGATTTCCGTAATCGAAATCGGGTCAACGTCAATGTGCTTACGCATATGGAATATGAAAGAATCTTGCATCTGGTCACGAATGAAAAGTACCGCTTCGCTGACGCCAAAAAGAAGGCGGAACAGGAAATATGGAAGGTCTTCCGCATTGAAGATGGGGATTTGGCGGACGAAGCTGAAAACCTGAATATTGCAGGTTCCGGTAGTGGAGATGCCGCTTTGTTGGCTGTTTCCATATTGCTCCAGAGGGATGGCGATGCCGGCGATATGCTGTCGCTAGTGACAAACATTGGCAATGCAATCGCAAAAAATGGTAAATGGGAAAATGATTCCATGGAGACTGAAATGGCTGACTGGAGCTTGTGGATGGATATGACTGGTGGGTATGACAAGATAAGGGAAATTGTTGCCGGTTGGGGGATAAGTGCAAAAGTCGCTGATTTCGAAAAGTACCTGCGGAATTATTGGCAGGTCGTTTTGGGCGTTCCCGCATGTACTTCGAATAATGAAGACACGGTCGTATTCATTCGGAACAAGAAATCGTTCTATTATTCTACGGATGGGTCGAAGGCTACCTTGAAATGCTCCGCCGAAACAAAAAACTGGGTTCCATTGTCAGGTACAGAAATGGATCTCCTGGATTGGAAGGATACTTTGGATGGTGCGATTAAGCCGGGTAGAGTCGATTCGGATCTCATATATGTTTTCGATAGTACGGGGGCCTTTAACGGTCAAAAGGGATGGCGTCGAACGGTTGACCTTGCAGAAAGAACATATGGTGGTTGCCGCAAAGATCTTTTTGGTGACTCCGTATATGTGAAAGAATACGGTAAGAAATATGTTTGCGACGCGAAAACCCATCTTTGGGTGGGTACGTCGAGCTTTTCTGTTATTGACACTTCTGCCTGGCCGAAGAATTCCGATGGGGATATCGTGCTGCAAAAAGGGACTAGTTGGCTTGGAGATTATACGGTATGCAATGTCCTTGATGAACGTTTTGGAAAGTGGAGGACTGGTACGGATGCGGACTGTAGCCTTGGGCTGAAAGGTTGCACGGTTAACCGTCTCGGTGAAATAGCCTATTCCTCGGTTGATGGCTCGTACCATAGGTGTGAGTATTACGATGATGGTCGCAATTATACGGGGTCTGTCTCTCTTACTGCAATTTCTGATGAACGCTGTAATAGTTATTGCGAAGCCAACGATGCCGCCTTGAAGTTGGGCGGCGTAGGTAGGTGTCAACTTCGGTATGTGGATTTTAATTCGTATGTGAATTCCTTCTTTAGTGGTAGCGAAGAATTTTTCATGGAGGCCTATGGTCTAGAAGAAATGGAAGATTCCCTCTATGCGCGACAATACGCCTTCTGCCAGCATAATTATCCGATTCCGTCCTGGAATTCCATCACGGAGCTTGAGGCTGACCGCTACGGGGCGGATTGCAATGGAAGAGACGTTTTCTTTGGCTTGATTCACCCGGAGAACGTGTATGGATGCAAGGGCGGGACGATGGAACTTATTGGCGATATGGAAAAGATGGTCGGCCAATATTGCTATGAGGCTGTAATAGGCTCGCTGACTAGCAATTACAAGTATGTGTGCAAGGATACGTCGACCTGGTATATAAAGGGTACGAATTGGGTGCTTTCGGAGGTCTACGACGTTCCCCGCGGAGCGGTGAACTATTTCAATGATGCCCTGGACTATGGAGAACTGCTCGATCCGCGAGACGGAAAGGTCTACAAGACTATCCATATCGAAGGTTCCGGGACGTGGATGGCCGAGAACTTGAACTTTAGGGATGAGGTAAACTATTACTATATAAGGAACAATATTTCGTGCTCGGAGAAAGACGATTCGCTGTGCTCGCATTTGGGAACGAAATATTTGTGGAGTGCCGCCATGAACATAGATGCCAAGTGGAATTACAAGACGGCGTCCAAGGTAGAAGGCGTTATAGGGTCGCCGCATCAGGGAATTTGCCCGGACGGATGGCACATCCCGACAGCAGAAGAGTGGCTCGGCTTGGTAAAGATTTATCTGCCACAGGTTGAATCCTTGGGTGGATTAAGGGATGAAGATGCTTCTGCGCTAATGGCTCGGAATGCAAATGAATGGGGAAACGCGACAAACGAAAGTGGCTTTACAATTCTCCCTATGTATGTAACTGGAAGAACTTTCGATAATTTGCCGGTCTATGAAAGTGAGTTTGTTTCTGCGACAACACCAAGTCTTTTTGTCCGGTCTACTGGTGGTATAGGCATTTATAGCGGTGAAGATATGCGCTGGGGCTCTGTCCGCTGCAAGGAGGACGAACCTACTGAATAGAGAGCCTTTGGAGGGTTCTATTTTTCAGTACGCAGTGTTCTTGATTTTTTAAGAAGGAGACATAAATGAGACCGAAATACAGCATCCTTTTTGCACTCTTTACGACAGCCGCATTCTTGGCATGTTCGGACGACCCTGCTTCAGAAAAGACCGAATACGAGAAGACGGATACCCTTGTTTCTGTTGACAGCATTGAGGACTTGCCGGACTGCGACAAGGAAAGCGAAGGGAGCTTGTTCTGGGTGGCTTCTGAAAACTTGATTCGCGCGTGCAAGGATGAAAAATGGTTTGCGGTCCAGCTTTCTGGGGACTCGTCGCGAATCAAGATGAACGATGAAGGTTCAGATGTTAATTTGGACACGTTGGCTAATTTGGACTCGCTGATGTTGGCGGACCTGATTGGCGAGGGGACTTTTCTCGATTCGGAACAGGTTGTTATAAGCGTAGAGGATGTTTCCGGATTCTCCCAAAAGGGCCCTTTCTTGCTGGGATCCGAAGTGGTTGCTTATGAACTCCAGAATGGTCGAACCCTTAAACAGACCGGAAAACAGTTCCACGGGAAAATTACGGATAATAAGGGATCCTTCAATATTAGAACAATCAAGGTGGCGAGCCAGTACGCCTTCCTTGCGGCGAAAGGATTCTATCGCAACGAAGTCTCAGGGGAAGTCAGTGGTCAGCAGATTATGCTGAATGCTCTGACGGATTTGCGTAGCCGAAATGTCGTGAACATCAACGTGCTTACCCATCTGGAATACGACCGCATTATCGAGCTGGTCACTAAGGAGCAGTACGCGGTCCACGACGCCAAAAAGAAGGCTGAAGAAGAGATATTCAAGATTTTCCACATGGATTCTTTGAAAATAGAGGGCGTTTCCGAAGACTTTTCCATTGGAGGAAGTGGAACCGGTGATGCCGCCCTGCTTGCCATATCGGTGCTGTTGCAGCGTGAATTGAGCGAAGCCGAGATGCAGTCGCAGATTTCATCCATGTCCGAAGCAATCGCAAAGGAAGGTTCCTTGAAAAACGATTCCTTCCAAATGGCTATGGCGGACTGGGTGTCAAACCTTGAACTTACGGAAGGATACAAGTCCATTCGGAGAAATGTGGAAAACTGGAAGTTGAGCGAAAACGATGTCCCCGATTTCGAGTCGTTGCTTCACCATTTCTGGATTGAAGCCTATGGCATTGGCGAGTGCTCCAAGAAACGCTTGGGCGAAGTTTTTGCCGTCGACGACAAATATTCTAAAAATTACAAGGAAAAGTCTGTCGTCCGTTTTGCCTGCGTCGACTCGTCGGATGAGAAGGTGGGCTATACATGGCGGTACGCGACGAGCATTGAAAAGGATACCTACAAATGGAAGGCTGGTTCCTCGGATGGGGTTGTCCAAAAAGGCGACTTGACGGACACTATGTATGTCTACTCCGAAAGGGATAAAAAATGGAACTATGCAAGCGCTGTCGATAATATGTTTGGAGGGTGCCAACAAAAGTATTTCGGGCAAATAAAAAGGATTGCCGGATATAACATTTTTTACCGATGCGATGAATCTTCGCAATCCTGGGAGCAGGTTTATGATTACGCCGAAATTGATACCCAGGGATGGAAAGCGGGCAAAGATGGTGAAGTTCGGTGGGGCGATACCTTGGGCGTTTCTGTCGTTGGATCATCAATATGCAAGGAAGGATCCGGCCTGTATGAAGATTTGGGGTTCTCCTATTTGACAAAGTTGCGTGGTTCCCCGTATATTAGAGGTGGTTTTAGGATTAATCAGAATTCGTGTTCTTGTTATATGCAAAAATGTGGAGAAGGTGAATGCGGTCTCGATATCGAAGAAAATCATTATAGGTTGGTTTATACAGGGGATGATGAAATTGCCAATTTTACCTTCTGTAATACCGGTGAAAGAGCTTGCTATTATTACGATGCTTCGCAAAAAAAGTGGCTGCATGTGTCAAATGACCATTGCGTGAATAATCATAATGTCGGAGTTTGTTCTGTAGACAATGCTGGCGAAATAAGATACTCCGAAAGCGATGAACGGTTTTATGAGTGTGTTTACAATTGGGAAGTAGGGGCTTATGAAATCGAGTGGGTTGAACTCACCGATATCGTCCGCATAAATACGATGAATGTTCCCTGTGACGAAGATAAATGGGTAAACGGTTTCCTCGCGAAAGAGGTCCATTTTGTATGTGATAACGGTAAATGGCGTTCCGCGACGGTGAACGAGGAATACGTTGGTGAACCTTGTTTTGCCCGAAACGAAGGCGGTGAAGCAAGAGTAGGTGAAGATGTGTATGTTTGTTCTTCTAGTGATTGGAGGAGTTTATGATGAGTTCTAATAAAAAGCTGTGCCTTCATTGGTTGCTCCTGTTGGGCTTGCTTTGCTCTTGCGGAGATGAAACGTCTAAGGTTGTCGATAGCAGGTCGATGGGTTACGAATCGTATGACTCTGTTGATGATCTGCCGGATTGCTCCGATGAAAACGAGGGAGAACTGGTGTGGGTCGCGGACGAAGGCCAGATGAGAATCTGTGCCGATGAAAAGTGGTTCGCGATGATGCCAAAGAATCCGGAAACGACAATTTCTTGTTCTACGAAAATGAGCGAGGACCGTTCCGGATATACCGTGATGTGTAACGGGGATTCCATTGGTTTTGTTCGCGACGATACATTGCTTGAAACGGATGAAGACAAGGATTGTTCCGTCTTGCTTGTCAAGGGGGATACGCTCGAAATCGCTTGCGATTCGATTGTCTCTGTCTTGATTAGGGATGTTGCTGGGAACTTGTTTCCGGAGGAAACGGAACTGGATTCGGAACAGATTGCCCTTAATTTGGAGAATGTCGGTGGGTACTCCCAAAAGGGACCCTTTGTCACGGGTTCTGAAGTCACGGTATATGAGCTCCAGAATGGTCGAACCCTTAAACAGACCGGTAAGTCCTTCCAGGGAAGTATCTCGGATGACAAGGGCGCCTTTAATATTCGTACCGTAAAAGTGGCAAGTCAGTATGCCTATCTAGTCGCCAAAGGCGTCTATTTGAGTGAAATTGACGGAAAAAAGAGCAATACCCAAATACAGCTGAGTGCCATTACGGATCTGCGCAACCGGAATAGCGTGAATGTCAATATACTGACGCATCTTGAATATGAAAGGGTGCTATATCTGGTCACGAAAAAGAAGAAGACTGTCGCCTCGGCAAAACAGCAGGCTCAAAAGGAAATCTTTGACATGTTCCATGTAGAGTCGGAAAAATTTAAGGGACACCCTGAAGATTGGTCGATTGCTGGCTCCGGGGACGAAGATGCCGCTCTACTCGCCATTTCCATATTGCTTCAAAAAGACGACAAGACTTCCGACTTGTCCAAGCGTATAAATACGATGTCTTCGTCCATTGCAGATTCCGGTTCGTGCGATGCCTCGCTTCTTCTTGACTTGGCCGACTGGGTGGTGATTGCGGATAGTCTTGGCCGTTTTTCGGAATATCGTGAAAATGTAAAACAGATGGGGCTATCGGCGAAAGTTGCTGAATTTGAAAAATATCTCCGCAATTTCTGGAATGAGGAATATGGCTTGGAAGATTGCGACTCGGTAGGAAAGATAACATCGGCAACGCGTGGTAAGTTGAAGAATTCGTCTTCACGTTTTATTTGTGAAGATAATTATGATGTCCATAGTTGGCGACTGGCTACGGAAGAAGAAAAAGAGCTTTACGCAAAGAAGCCTGCTGCCGATGGAACTCTGGATACGGGGGTATCAGGGAATGTTTATGTCTATGATAGCGTCTGGGCGGAAACAAATGGTTTTGGTTGGCGATTGACGGATAAGGTTGAGCATGATCATGGCTTATGTAAAATAGATATGGACAGTGTGGTTGTCTCTATTGATGTGCCTTACGGCCATATGGAAGGGAACTGTTATGATTCCCAGACTGAAAAACAGTATTACTGGTGTGATGGAGCAAATCGCAAATGGACAATACCGCAGGATTGCTATATGGTGGATACCTATGGATGGGAAGCTGGTGTGGATGGAGAGACAAAATACGCAGACATTAGATGGATGACGTATGCTGGGCTTAGTCAGCACTGCTTTATTTATGATTCGGTTGATGGAGCCTGGCGGAATGTAAGAGAGGATGTTTGTCGGAGTCATCGCGGTGAATGCACGCATGCTCGTGCAGGAAAGTATTTTAAGGCCAAATATGCTGACATTTACAAGTGTAAGGAAGACTTGACTTGGGACGAATTTCCGTATGATTCCAAGAAATTTTCCACTTACTGGATTCTGAGCAATGTTATATCGTATGGCGAATGCTTGCCGATGGTTGCGGGTGCTGTAGAAACGTCCTACTACTTTGTTTGTGATAAGGAAGAATGGCGAGTTGCAAGCGATTTGGAGGTAGAGCTGGGAGTGCCGTGTTTTAGGCAGGATACCTTGTCTTATTCGGCCGACTCTGCGTATGTGTGCTATACGGGTGCTTATACAAATGAATTTTGTAGGAAAGAAGGTCCCGCTTGGGTAAAAAGATCTGCTCTTGACTTGCCGAAGTCTCAAAGGGACTACTTGAACGATGCGTTAGCCTATGATTCCATTGCGGATTCTCGAGATGGTCGCACCTATAAAACAATCAAGATTGGCGCGGATACCTGGACCGCCGAAAATATGCTTTATTTTGACAAGTGGATAATGAATGATGACGCATCTTGTTATGGAGATAGTGCTTCGGGGTGCGAAATGTGGCGAATTTATTATTGGCCTGTAGCGATGAATATAAGCGGCGTGTATTTGTCGTCCAGTGCGAAAGAAATTGTTTCTGAAAAACAGCGCGGTGTTTGCCCAGAAGGGTGGCATGTTCCGACGGTGAGTGAAAGCGAAGCGTTGCTTGCCGCGGCTGGCCCCTATGACGCCTTGCTCTCGGCAAAGAGAAAGATGTTGAATTCCGAAGACTATAATTTGACGATTTCTCACGTTTACGATTACTCGAAGTTGTCTTTTGTCAACGCTTCTAATTCTAGCGGATTTAGTGCGGTTTGTGGTTTTGTCAATGCGTTAATGTACAATAAAGATTTTTCTGGTGGTTTTCACTATTTTGAAATTCCCGAACCCAAGGCGTGCTGGTGGACGTCGGAGGAATATTCGGATACTCAGGCAAGAGCATTCTGCGTTAGTGTAGATGAGGATGCTCCCTTGATTGAAATTCGCTCCAAGGAAGATGTGTTGCCCGTTCGCTGTGTCCAAGACAAGAAGGAGAATGAATAATGCAATCGACAAAGTACATATATGCATTGGTTGCCCTTTTCTTTCTGATTGGCTGTGGCGACGATCAGGAGTACAATATTACCGAAATCACAAAGCTTGGCCTGGATGTCGTCTCTAAAAAGAAGGAGTTGCCCGAATGCGATTCCGATATAGAGGGTAAGTTTGTCTGGGTAACTTCGGAAGAACGCTCTTATCTGTGTAGCGATGGAAGCTGGCTCGCATATACAGAAGGCGGCGTGCCCAACGACCATTCTATTGAATGTTCTACAAAAGAATTGAAGGACGGCTCGGGGGTTCAGGTCGTATGCGATGGGGATAGCATCGGTGTCCTGCGGTTTGCATCAAATGCAGACAGGGAACCTTCAAAATGCACCCTGCGGATGCTCTCTTCGGACTCCTTGAAGCTGGAATGCGGAGAATCTTCGAAGCTGCTTTCCATTGATGAGCTGCTTGAGCCGATGGGAGAAAGCTACGAGGTTGTCGTTGATTCGGAACAGGTGGCTGTTCGCCTGGAAAATATAGGTGGCTATTCCCAGAAAGGTCCTTTCTTGACGGGTTCGGAAGTGGTGGCTTATGAAATTGAAAACGGTCGCACCATGAAACAGACCGGTATCAAGTTTGAAGGCCGTATTTCGAATGATGACGGAAGCTTCAATATCCGCTCTGTCAAATTGGCTAGCCAATATGGCTTTGTCTCGGTGAATGGCTTTTATCTGAACGAAGTCAGCGGAAACGTAAGCAACGCTAGGATTACCTTGAATGCAGTGACGGATTTACGTAGCCGTAATAGGGTAAACGTCAATGTGCTGACTCATATGGAATACGAAAGAATTCTGTATTTGGTCACGAAGCAAAAGTATAGATTTGCCGAGGCCAAAAAGAAGGCGGAATCGGAAATATGGAAGATTTTCCATATTGACGGTGAAAAGTTCCAGGATGATGCAGAAGATTTGAATATTGCCGGTTCCAGTGATGCTGATGCCGCGTTGCTTGCGGTTTCCATTATGCTCCAACGGGATGGCGATAGTGGAGACTTGCTGTCTCTGGTGACCGATATCGGCAACGCCATTGCTGAGGGGGAGGAATGGAAAAATGACTCTCTAGATGTTGCCATTGCCGATTGGGTGTTATATGCGGATGTCTCCGGGGAATATGAAAAAATAAAGAATAATGTCGCAAATTTGGGCATCAGCTTGAAGGTCGCTGATTTTGAACCCTATCTGCGAAATTATTGGCAGTCGGTTTTGGATATTCCTGCTTGCACCGATAAAAATGATGGCTCTATTGCGATTGTGCAGAATAAAAATTCGGCGTATTATTCAAAGGACGGGTCCAAGATGACCTTAAAGTGCAATGCGCTTGAAAATAGGTGGGTCGCTTTATCGGATGAAGAAAAGGACCGCTTTAATTGGAAGGATACTCTGGATGGCGCCCTGAAGCCGGGAAATGTCCGTTCAGATGTAATCTATGTTTTTGATAGCACCGGAGCCTATGATGGGAAAAAGGGCTGGCGTCAGGCAATGTCGGCTACTGAACTCCATTTTGGTGGTTGCCGCAAGGCTGCCTTTGGGGATACCGTTTTTGTAAAAGAATATGGCAGAAGCTTTGTCTGCGATGAAAAATCGCATCGGTGGGTAGGTACGCTCGCGCTTTCTGTTATTGATACTTCTGCATGGCCCAAGAATTCTGACGGAGATGTCAAATGGACTAATTTCAATACAAGGTGCTATGTTTTTGAAAGTCGGCTTGGTTTTTGGAGAGAGACTTGGGAGGCGGATTGTCATTTGGGCTTGATGGGCTGCACCGAAGCCCGTTTGGGGGAGATTTCTTATTCTTCCATAGAAGGAAAATATTTCGAATGTCGTTATGGGTTTGGCTTTGGAATGACTCGAATTGGTACGCCTCACATCACGACCGAAGCGGATTGCAATCGCTTCTGCGACAGTATGAATGTTGATGGAATCTCTAATGTAGAGTGTGGACTTTACGAATCGTATCAGATCGAAGATATAATGGCTCTGTATGCCACTCAGGCTGAATTTGAGGAAGATTATTTGTCGAAAGTGAGTGAAGATCAGTGGCCTTATGTCTACTGTGCTGTTCAAGTGATGTACCCAAACTGGAATAGTATTTCTGAATCAAAGTATGATCGTTTTGGGGATGAATGCAAAGGACGAGAAACATTCTGGGGACTGCTTGATACGAATAACTTGTATGCTTGCAAGGGCGATAAGATGGTGCTCGTCAATGATATGGAAAAAATGCTTGGACAGTATTGCTATGAAGGTGTGGAAGGTTCGCTTTCGAGCAATTACAAATACATTTGCCGCTATAAATCCCATTATCCAAGTGATGTCGATACGGATTGGCGCTGGGAACTTGCGACCATTTTCGACATTCCTAAAGGCGCACTCAGCTATTTCAATGATGATTTGAATTATGGAACATTGAAAGATCCGCGAGACGGCAAAACCTACAAGACCATTGACATTGAAGGCTCTGGAACCTGGATGGCAGAAAACCTGAATTTTAGGGATGAAAGGAATTACTACAATCTTAGGTATAATATTTCATGCGATTCAAAAGACGATTCCGAATGCTCCCACTTGGGAACATTCTATTCGTGGACTGCGGCAATGAATATCGATCGCAAGTGGGATTATGAATCTGCCGCCAAAATGGGAAACATTATAAAAACGCCTCACCAGGGAATCTGCCCTGACGGGTGGCATATACCGACAACGGATGAATGGCTTGGCTTGGTTCAGGTATTCCAGCCGGAAATAAGTAGTTTTGATGAATGGGATCGCATCGACGCCTTGAAGTTTAAGGCTAAAAATCTAAATGAATGGCCAAAAGCAACGAATGAAAGCGGATTAAGCGTTCTCCCTAAAAGTGGGGCAGCCCCCCCCATGCTTTATTCTGCAAGCGGCGGGGGAATTGAAGTGGTTGGCGGATTATACTACTATCCCGATGGAACTTATGGAACCGTCCGCTGCAAGAAGGACGATGCTGTCGAAAATGGCGACTAGTTAGGACCGGTTGACGGCGTTCCTGAACACCCGGGCGACTTCGTCCGGGTTGTCGCTTTTTAGCCAGGTGAGCGTCTCGGTGCCGCGGTAGCTCCACGCGAAGATGTTGTCTATGCCGGCATCGCGACTCTCGGAAACGGCGATGGCGAGATCACTCTCGCGGCCCGCCTCTATCTGGTACGCCTTTACCCACATCTGCACGGCCTTGCCGTACTTGGTGGCGACATCCACGAGCTTCTTCGCGGTCTCGGCGTACTTCTCGCGCACCCATTCCTCGGTGGCTCCGCGTTCCCAGTACGGGTCGCTCGCCACTTCGTCGACGCTTGCAAGGCCTGCGACGCGGCCCCAGTCGTCGAGCCCCGCGGGAAACCACGGCGGGAGCATGCACACGCAGTTACGCTTGCCTCGGGCATGCACGTCCTCGGTCATTTCTTTCAGAAAGTCGATAAGCGAATCCTCGCGGAACTTCAACACGTCATCGGTGAGTCCGGCAGGCATCTCGTAGCCGAAACGTGCGCGGAACAGTGCACGGCAATGCGGGCAGCGGCAGCTCCAGTTCTGTAGCCCGCCCTTCTCGAAGTAAAAGTGCGGCTCGTCCCAGAAAATGGTGCTTACTTTGGTCGCACAGACGGATTCAATCCACTTGTGCATGTAGGCGCGGAACTCCGGATGGTTAGGGCAGGCGGCGACTTTCGGCTTTCCGTCAAGTGCCACCTGGCACAGGTTGTGGTTCCTTGCGGTGAGTTCCGAATACGCCTCGCCGCCGAATACGCGGCCGACACTCCACGGGTTCACATAGACATCGAGACCGAGCTCGACGGTCCGGTCCACGATTTCTTGCATGGTGCCGTAGTAGTATTGCTGGTCCTCTTCGCTCCAGGTGTGGAGCACGGCGTTGAAGCCTGCGGCCTTGATGTCGGCCATGTCTGCCAAAACGTGTTTGGGCGAGCGCACGCCGAAATAGCTTACGCCCTTGATTCTGGGTGTCGGGTTCGTCATGGACAGAAATCTAGATTTCTGTATCGGCCCACTGGGGCGTGGGGGTCTTGCGCAGCACCTGTTCGAGCGTCTCGCGCCATTCGTCCTCGTCGAGCGGCCTGCGGATCCAGTAGAGGCTGCCGTCGTCCTGGCGGATGGGCATGGAGTCGGGGACAATCTCGACAATCCACGATTCGGGGATGCTGCTGTGGAGCCTCTTGCTGAACTCGAGGTTCACGTCGGTGGGACGGTCGGCATGGTCGAAGATGATGAGCGACGGGGATTCGCCCACGATGAGGGCGGTCTCCAGGATGCCGGAGGCTTCTTCCACGGAATTGCACGTGTACATGGTGCAGTCTTCCGCCATGTCGTTTTCCAGGAGCCAACGGAGAGTCCACTGGCTCATGCGGTCGAGGCTTCCCGGAGAAGACGGCGTTATGAAGAAAATGTGTCCCACGGCTTAAAAGATAGGTATTTATCGGGGCCTGTGGATAGATTATTTTGCCTTTTTTGAACTTTTATTTTTTACCAAATGAATATCGCCAACTTATCCACCGCTTGTCGCCAAGATGTTTTTTCGGGGCGGTCCCGAGTTATTTAAATTTAGGCCATGTTCCCAGATTTAGGCGAGTTCAATTTTGTCCGCAAGATTCTAGAAAACGGTGTAATCCCGAAGCACGAGGGGCCGAAAAACCGTGAATGGCTCGGTGCGGGGGACGACTGCGCGCTCTTTGACGGGTGGCTTGTGACGAAGGACCTCTCGGTGGAAGGTTCGCATTTCCGCCTGGACTGGTCCACTCCCGAACAGGCGGTCGAGAAGCATATCGTCTCGAACGTCTCGGACATCTCCGCGATGGGCGGCGTGCCTAAGCTCGCCGTGTTCGGCATTTGCGTGAATAAGGCGTGGAGCGCCGAAGTCCGCGACCGCATTTGCCGTGCCGTTTCCGAAGGCTTTGCTAGGCGCGGGATTGCCCTGATCGGCGGCGATACTGTCGCGGGCGACTGCGGGATGCTCTCGACGACGCTCCTTGGCCAGATGGAAGACGGGGCGCCGCTGCTGCGCAGCGGGGCGCGTCCGGGCGACGGGGTCTATGTCGCGGGAACGCTGGGCAAGTCGGCGGCGGGGCTGTGGGTGCTCATGAACCGCCCGGACGCGCGCGCGGATTTCGCGCGCCTCGTCGACTACCACCTTTCCCCGGAGATTGCGGAAAGCTGCGGCGCGGAGCTCGTGCGCATGGGCGTTCGCGGCGCGTGCATGGACATAAGCGACGGGCTTTCTTCCGAGCTGAACCACCTCTCGCTCTCGTCGGGTGTCGCCATCGAGATCGAAGAAGGCCTGCTGCCCGTGGATGCCGATGTCCGCCTGCTCTCGGAGCGCTTCGGACTCGACCCCCTGGAATTTGCGATGAATGGGGGCGAAGAATATGAAATTCTGTGTACTTTTTCTGATAAAAATGATATATTTCTTGAAAAAGCCGCCCTTCCGCAGGGCTTGACGCGAATCGGTACCGTGAAGGCGGGAACCGGCGTGAGAATGGCGCGTAGGGACGGCAGTGTGGAAATTGTTAAAGCACAAGCGTGGTCGCATTTATGATTAGCAATGTGAAGATGAACCTGGGTGAACTGCTGCTCCGTCAAGGCGTACTCGACGAAGACCAGCTGGCCCACGCCGTGTCCGAACACAAGCGTACGGGCATGGCCCTCGCGAAAATCCTTGTCCGTCTCGGGATGGTGACGGAAGACGCCCTCACGAGCATCCTCGGCGTGCAGATGCAGTCGACGACCAAGATGCGTATCGGCGAGATGTTGCTTGCCCAGGGCTACATCAACCAGGAACAGCTGGAAAAGGCCCTCGAGATGCAGAAGGCGAGCGGCAAGCGTCTCGGCCGAACCTTGGTGGACCTCGGCTACATGCAGGAAGAACGCCTTATCGAGATTCTTTCCAGGCAGTTCGAAGTGCCCTATGTGAAACTCGAAAACTTCGCCCTGGATCCCGAGGCCTACACCTACCTGCCCGAGGACATGTGCAAGACTTACAAGGTCGTGCCGCTGTTTGTTTCGAAGAACGAGGATGAACGCAAGGTGGTGCGCGAGGCGCTCACGCTTGCCATGGCCGACCCGACCAACATGCGCGTCATCCAGATCGTGAAGTTCAAGGTCAAGATGGAAGTGGATGTGGTGATGGCCTCCGAGGCCGACATCCAGAAGACCATCGAACGCGTGTTTGCGGGCCACGGCCCCGCCGAAGAATCCCTTGCCGAACTTATCGGCGAAACCAAGGATGGCGAAGAACTCGAAACGGTGGAACGCGGCCAGGGCGGTAACGACGAGCCCGAACTGACCGACGAAGAAGGCCGCGCGGTGGTGAAGATCGTGACGACCCTGATTCACGAAGCGATCGCCCGCCATGCTTCCGATATTCACCTGGAGCCGCAGGAAACCTTCCTCAAGCTCCGCTACCGCATCGACGGCGACCTGCAGGTGATGGCTCCGATTCCCGCGCGTCTGATGCCGCAGATCCTTTCGCGTATCAAGCTCCTCTCCAAGATGGACATCGCCGAAAAGCGCCGCCCGTTGGACGGACGTTTCACGGTGCGTTACAAGGGCTCCGAAGTCGACCTTCGTGTGAGCTCGTTCCCGATTTCTCTCCGTAAGCGCGGCGTCTGCGAAAAGATCGTTATGCGTATCTTGGACCCGAACTCGGGTCAGTTCCCGCTGCGCGAAATGGGCTTCGATTCCCGAGTGCTCAAGCAGTTCCTCGAGGCGATCAACCTGCCGAACGGCATTATCCTCGTTACCGGTCCTACGGGTTCCGGTAAGTCCACCACGCTTTACGCTTCCATCCGCGAGATTCTCGATTCTACGATCAATATTTCTACCATGGAGGACCCGGTCGAACTTAACATCGACGGCGTCAACCAGGGACAAATTAACAACGCCGCGGGCTTTACCTTCGCGGCGGGCATTCGCGCCTTGCTCCGTCAGGACCCGGATGTCATCATGATCGGTGAAATGCGTGACCAGGAGACATCGTCCATGGCTATCGAAGCCGCATTGACGGGTCACTTGGTCTTCAGTACGCTCCATACGAACGACGCTGCCGGTTCTTTCCCGCGCTTGCTGGAAATGGGCCTGGAACCGTTCCTCGTGTCGACCGCCATCAAGGGCATCCTGGCCCAGCGTCTGGTGCGCCGCATCTGCAAGTACTGCAAGGAACCGGTGGAAATTTCGGACTCCCTGCGCGATGAGTTGCACCTCTCCCCGGACATGCAGTTCTACCACGGCAAGGGCTGCGAGAAGTGCGACGGTTCGGGCTACAAGGGCCGTTGCGGTATCTACGAGTTCCTGGTGCCGAACGAATCCGTGCGTAACCTCGTTATCCGCCGCGCATCCGGCGACGAGATCAAGCGCTGCGCCATGAAGGAGTGCGACATGATTACGCTCCGCATGGACGGCATCAACAAGGCGCTGCAGGGCCTCACCACGCTGGAACAGGCGGTGGGCGCATCTGCCGCGGACGACTGATCGCGGGGGAGCTCCGGCTCCCTTCTTTCTTTCGCAAATCGAAACTGCAAAAGAAAAACGCTCGGCTCTCGCCGGGCGTTTTCTCAAACTTTCGTTTGTATGGGCTACTACCTGGAGTAGTATTCCACGACGAGCTGTTCTTCGAGCTTGACGGGGATCTGTTCGCGGAGCGGGAGCTTCACGAGCGTGCCTTCCATCTTGCCGGCGTCGACAGACAGGTATTCCGGAGCGGCCGGGGCGTTGGCGATGGCTTCCTTGATCTGCACGTGTTCCTTGGAACGTTCGCGCACGGAAATCACGTCGCCGGCCTTCACGAGGCGGCTCGGGGAGAAGCTACGGACACCGTTCACGGCGAAGTGGCCGTGTGCGACGTACTGGCGGGCAGCGAAAATCGTGCGGGCAAAACCCATGCGGTAGACGAGGGCGTCCAGGCGGGTTTCGAGCAGGATCATCAGGTTGTCACCGGCAGAACCTTCGCGGCGGTTGGCTTCCTTGTAAGCCTTGGCCAGCTGGGCTTCGGAGATGTTGTAGGTGAAGCGAAGACGCTGCTTTTCGACGAGCTGCTGCTTGTACACGGAAGCGGACTTCTTGCGGTTCTGGCCATGCTGGCCGGGCGCGAAGTTGCGGCGATCGAGAGCCTTTTGAGTCTTCTGGGAAACGGCGACTCCGAGGGAGCGCGCTACTTTACCTTTGGGTCCACGGAAGGAGGACATGTTATACCTCTTTGAGGAAGCTCTTTGGTTCAGCTTGCAGGTTGGCAGAGCTTGGCGCGACCTGCAAGATTAGGCCCCAAAAATAGTAAAATCGGGGCGGTCTTCAAGGGGCGGTCGGCCCTCTAGTGCACATTTATGGTCAATGTATCGCGCATCAGGGGGTCCGCCATGCTTTGGGCGATGAGCCTTGCAGAGCGTTCTTCCGCGCCTTCCTGGGCAATCAGGTAGTACGAGGCGATTTCCTGCTCGACCTTGCAGTTGTCTCTCTGGCTGATGTACGATGGGGTGCCGAGAACCTCGATATCTTCGCAGGGAACGTACCACTTGACGTTGTAGCTTGTCTTGTAGGGGACGGTCTGGAAGGAGAACTTGTCCAGGCGCACGGTGTCGCCGGCGTTGACGCTCATGGTCTTGTAGGTGACGTCCTTGGATTCGTTGTAGAAGGCGAGCGAATCGAGAGAACCGGGGCGCTGGATGAACGTCCGGAGGGTGAGGTTCGAGTCGGTGAGCGCCTTGGAGTTGAGCTGGAGGTAGCGCAGGTAGATGGCGCCGTCCTTCTTGGCCTTGTAGCCGTGCTGGAGGCTGTTGATGGTCCCGACGGAATCGCCCTTCGCGTTGAGGAGCGCGTAGTAGGCCTTCGGCGTGCCGTTGCATTCCATGTACTTGCAGTAGCCCTGCATCTCGTGGTAGACGACGATGGAATCGCCCTTCTTCAGGTCGGCGAGCCAGACGTAGTGGTCTTGGCGCAGGTAGTACTTGGTGGAATCGTTCGCGGGGCGTACGACGACGAGCGTGTCGCCGGGGTAGACGATGGAGTCGGGGTTCGCGAGGTATTCGCCCTGGTTGAGCCTGCGGAAGCGCGTGGCGGCCTCGAAGGTCGCGAACGGCCCGGAGAGGAAGCTCACCACGTTGCTCGGCCTCAGCCTGAGCGTCCATGCGGAAGAGTCGTTGGTGACAAGCAGCGTGTCGAGGGAATCGGCGGCGGGCGAGTAGACGTTGCTGTCCTTGTCGACGAGCTCGTACTTGCTGATGCCGTCTCCCTGCACGGAGAGGTTCACGCTGAAGCCGGTCTCGACCTTGAACGCGATCTCGATGCTCTTGGGGGCTTCGCCGATGACGAGAATGCCGCGGACGGTATCGCGCAAGTCGATATCGATATGGGACGAGTCGCCGGTGTAGTTGTAGTAGGCTGTGTCGACGTCGACCTTGACGCGCAGGTGTGCCGAGGTATCGAACTTGGCCTTGAGGTCGAGATAGTAGAAGTCTTCGGTGAACACGATGAAGCTGTTCTGGAGCATGTCGGCGCCGGAGCCGGAATGCATGTAGTCCGAATAGACGGAATCGTTCTTCGTGGAATTCCAGACGGGGTGAAGCGTCTTCAGGTTGACGGACTTTTCGCTCCGGACGCGGAGGGTGTCGTCTTCGGTGCCGCTGGTCGCCGCGGTGACGCTGATGCGCGAACCCTTCGGGAACGAACCGAGGAAGAGCGAGACGGTCGTGTTCGAACTGTCGAGGCAGACGATGTCGTCGTGGCAGACCTTCTCGACGTAGGAGGAGTCCCCGGACTTCTTGTCTGCGGTGTCCTTCTTGACCTTGACGGTATCCCACGTGGCCATTTCCATGTAGAAGTTCATCGTCTCGCCCACGTCGATGGTGTCGCGGTAGTCGATGTCGAGTCGCGAGCTGAGCGAGGAACTCGAGCTGAAGGATTCCCCGGCGAAACTTTCGTTGCCGTCGGTCACGGACGACGTGTTCGTGTGCGTGGTTTCGCTACAGGCGATGAGGACTATAGCGAGAAGGATAAGTGCCGAAAGAAGTTTGTTCATGATGATACCGGGGAAGCGCGTTAGTTGAGGATGAAGAATTTCTGCTCGGCGTTGAAGGCTTCGCCATTGATCTTGAGAGTGTACTTGCCGGTGGGGAAGGCTTTCGCCTTGAACTTGAAGTTGATCTTCTTTTCACCGGGGACTTCGCGGGCTGCGACCGTGAGCATACGCTTGCCCGATTCGTTCACGATTTCGATCTGTACGAACTGCGGGTAGCCGACGGTCAGGTCGAAATTGCATTCCAGGTTCACGATGTCGATGTTGACCTTCGAAAGCGTGTAGCCGCCGTCCATGGCCTCGCCGCCCACGGAACGGGAGTTGTCGTAGTAGCCCACGTAGAGCGTGGGGGCGACATCCTTGCCGGAATTGTGGGAACGGATGAGCGTCTCGCCGGGTTCGACCGCGGTGAGGATAATCGTGTAGAGGTTGGAGGGGTGCTTCCTCTTGAAGAATTCCGTGAAGGTCGGCGTGCGCAGGAAGGCGCCGAGGGGTGCCTTCGGGTTCAGCGTGATGATGCCGAGGAAGTCCGCGTACTTGGTGTCGATGCCGCCGCCGGAATTCTTGCGGATGTTGAACTGTCCGCCCGGCTGGTCGAGGTTCGCGGGAGCGTTTTCCCAGGTGAGTTCGTCGCTCTTCCAGTCGACTCCGAGCTTGTCCTCGCCGAAGTTCATCTCCTTGCCCGTTTCCTTGAGGCCGAAGATGTTCAGCTGAACGGGCTTCTTGATGGAATCGGGGTCGAAGTCGAGCTTGAGGGCTACGTCGAAGAGCGGGCCCGGGAGCACGGAGAGGTCGAACTTGAGGTAGATCTTTCCGGCATCGTTCTTGTCGTGGGCTACGCGGAGGTTCTCGTCGGTGCCGTGCGGCGTGTAGTTGTCGAATTGCGAAATCCAGGTGTCGGCGCCGCGGCCGCTCGGGATGTTGTCGCCCGAATGGTCGAACGTGGTGTAGCGCTTGTCGAACACGTAGACCTTGCCGGTGTCGGTGCCGGTCTGGTAGCCGTCGTTTGCGGTAAAGAGGATGTTGTAGCGGCCGCTAGCCGTGAAGGAAACGTCCGTCTCGTATTCGGTGGAATCGGAGAAGGTCACCTTGCCGGGGCCTGCGCCCTTCTTCCAGACGACAGGGACGCGGCAGAGGCCGTCGCCACGGCCGTCATCCTCGACGTTTCCGTTGAGCTTGAGCCTGTTCGGCTGCACCAGGATGAGTTCCTTGGCCATGCTCGCCTTGGGCGGGTCGTTGTGGCCCTGCTTCGGGGCATAGCCGGTGTAGAGGTTCATCATGATTCCGCCGGATTCGTTCTTCGGCAGTTCCGTGTTCTTGAGCGTGTAAACCTTCGAACCCTGCCTCGATTCCTCGACAATCTTCACGTACGGGTTGCCGCGCGTGAGAGTCTCCTTGAGACCCGCGATGGAGAGGCTCGAATTGTCGTTGATGAACATGGGCGCGTTCTTCGCCTTGTCGCTTGCAATGACGTTCACGCCGAGGAGTTCGGCGGATGCCTTGTTGAAGTTGTTGAGGATGGTGTTGCCGTCCTTGACGGTGAGGCCCAGGATCCAGAGCGTGCCGCCGTTGTTCGTAATCTTTGCGCCCTTGGTGTCGCCCATCATGGTGACCTGGCGGCCCCAGAGCTTCTGGTAGTTCATCTGGATGGTGCCGACCGAGACGTCTTCGAGGAACACGTCGCCGTTGCCGAATTCGGAAGTCTCGAACGACTTCACGTACATGTTCTTCAGGAGCACCGTGCGCTTGGAGTTGTTGATGATGCCGCTGCCGAAGGTGGAGAACCGTTCGATGGTGATGTCGTGGAAGGCGCCTTCCTCGATGATGAATTTGCCCTTGCCGTCGATCTTGCCCTCGGTACCGATGATGCGGTGGATGCGGTTGCGCAGGTAGATGTCGCGGTTGATGGTCCAGCGGCCTCCGGGCGGGAAGAAGATGGTTTCCGCGCCATCGTCGATGGCGGCCTGGATGGCCTTGGAGTCATCGGATCCGTCGTTCGCCTTGCCGCCGTAGTCTCCGGTAATCGACGTCCAGTACATGGATTTCTGTTCGCTCCCGGTCGGGGTCTCGGTGACGGAAAGCTTCATGGACTGCTTGGGGCTATGGCAGAGCTGGTGATTTTCTTGCGTGGAGAACTCGATAATCTCGGTGTTGCTGAATTCCTCGTTGTGCGCCTTGACGGTACTCTTGATCTTGGACTTGAACTTGCTCACGATGACGGCGCGCGCGAAGAGCTGGCCTTCGTTTATGATGGCGGTGGTCGGTTTCGCGACCTTCTTGCCGGGGTCGTATTCGAGGGTCGCGTCGACGACGACGAGCGTGGCGTCCGTGCCGTGGTTGTAGATGGCGGGTGCATTGCCCTTGAAGCGGAGCCCGCGCGTGGAAATCATCTGGCCGTCGTTGTCGAGACCGTATTTTTTCTGGCCGCCGAGGGTCAGGTGTTCAAATGTCATGCTGTTGGTCGAACCCGCAGTGTACACGCCCACGTCGAAGCCGTTGACCTCGACGTTTTTCAGGAGCAGGGGACCGATATTTTCGGTAAAGCCCATGTCGATGCCGTAGACGCCCGTGCTGTCGTCGGATTGGACCTTCACGTTGGTGATGTTTCCCTGTACGGCGGCGTTGAAGCGTATGCCGATGGCGCCGGGGTTCTTCTTTCCCGTGCGGAGGGTGAGGTCGCGGATGGCGTTTCGCTGCCTTGCGTTGGGGCCGTCGCCCGTGTAGATGACCGCCTGCGGAAAGTCGGGGTTCTCGAATCCGGGAACGTCATCTTGAAGCTTGATGATGGTGCTGCCCATGCTTTCGCCCTGGAGGATGGTGCGGCGGTAGTCCTTTTCGGGCTTGCCGTTGGCCGTGGGCCAGGTGAGGGCGGAAGAAATCTTGTAGATGCCGTGGGGCAGGTAGATGATGAAGTCGCCGTCGGGGTGGTCGTTGAGCGCTCTCTGGATAGCCTCCGTGTCGTCTTCCTTGCCGTCGCCCTTCGCGTTGTAGGGATCAGCCTTGACGTTTACGACTTCGGCACCCATGGGAAACTCGACCTGGGCGAACGCGCCGAGGGCAAAAGTGCAGAGAACGGCTAAAAAAGTGCGCAAAAAGAACATAGAAACCTCGCTAGGGGACCTCATGTCCTTAAATATATAAAAAAAGCGGCCAGACACCGTAAGTGCGAGCACCTAGAATGTCTGACCTTGGGGTTGGTTTGGAGTGCTTTTAATTATAGAAATTTTGGGTGGGCTGGGGAGATTTCCCACCCAAAAATTTTTCGGGGTGTGATTTTGCTCACTATGCCTATTTTTCGTAGTAAACGAGGCCGTTCGGGAAGGAAACTTGCTTCATGCCACTCGTGCTCACCTGCGATACGGAGCTGACGGAACCGCCGTAGAGGATCATGCTTCCCGAGCCCTTCGGGGCGAATGCCGCGTTCGCGCTGCCATAGGCCGTGCCCGCAGTGTAGCTGGTAGCGGAACAGTTCGGATATTCTTCGGTCTGGTTGCCGAATCCGAGCATCACGCCGCCCGTGATGGTGAATCCGTTGTCGGTATCGATCATGCCGCCCGCCATGTTGGTGGAGCATCCGCTGCCGCTGCTGCCGCTCTGGCCGGGCCTTCCTCCGCCCATGCCGCCCGAGCTGCTTGTCGGGATTTCGAGGATGACTACGCCGCCCTTCTGGGTCGCGGTGCCGTTCGCGTCGAGCACGTCGATGTCGTTGCCCGAGGCGCTGATGTAGTGGTAGCCGCCGGTGATGACGATGTAGCCCTTGCTGCTACTCTGCATGCCGCCACCGCCGAAGCCGCCCCACTGGGAGCCGCTGGAGGTGCCGGGGTCCGCGGAGCCGCCTGCCGCGTTCCAGCCGTCGTCGGTGCCGTAGGTCGCGGTGATGCCGCCCTCGGCGAAGATGTAGAACGCTTCCATGCCTTCCGCGGCCTTCTCGACATTCACGGTGGAACCTGCGAGGTGGAGGGCTGAATCCGCATGGATGCCGTCGTCGCCCGCGTTCACGGTGATATTGCCGCCGTTCAAGTAGATGTTCAGGTTGGAATGGATGCCGTCATCCTTGGTAGAGGTGACGTTGACGTTGCCCGCGTTGATGTAGATGCGGTCTTCGGAAACGATGCCCTTGCCCGAAGCGTTCACCTTGACGGTGGGGGTGGAGACGGAGTCGGTGACGAACACGTAGTTAAAAGCCTGGATGCCGTCGTCACCCGCGGTGATGTCGATGGAGCCTCCCTGAATGATGACGATTCCCTTGCCTTCGGTAATGGTGGTGTCCTTGCCGTTGATGGTGCATTCGTCGCTATCGATGCCGTCGCCGTTTGTCGCCTTGACGGTAATCGTTCCCTTCTCGATGCTCACGAGCCCCTTGCCCTTGAGACCGTTGTTTTTCGCGGTGACGTTCACCTTGGTTTCGCCGCGGAAGCGCAGGTCGTTGCTCGTGTGGATGCCGTTGTTGTAGTTGCCCTTCACGGTAAGCGAGCCTTCGCCCTTGATGGTGAGGTCATCTTTCGCGTAGATGCAGGCGCCGGTCGTATCCACCTTCGTTTCGCCGTTTGCGTTTACGTAGGTGAAGGACTTGGTGCGCGTGCTGCCGTCAGAGAGCGTGTTCTCGGTGCCCTCTTTCGCGACGACGAAAGCCTTGCTCGCCATCTGCACGTAGATGGGGGCATCGGCGTTGTTCGTAAGCGTGAGTCCACGCAGGTTCAGGTACACGCCGCTGTCGCTCTTGGGGGAGTACACGCGGATCTGGGCGTCATTACCCGTGTAGGAACCGCTGAAGTCGTAGTCGCCTGCGCAGGAAATCACGACTTCGCCGCCATTCACTTGTACGCAATTGTTGTTGTTCGTGACGGTCGCCCCGCTTGCCGCGTAGGTGATTACGGGGGCGTTTCCGTTGCTGGGCTCAACGACCACCGCGCTGCTTGTGCCAGCGGAAGATGCCGGCACATTGCCTTCAGAAGACGTGGGCGTGACGCCTGCGACGCTGCTGGAGCTTGCTGCACCGCCTGTGGCTTCGGAAGAAGAAGATGCGACTGCTTCTGTCAGGATCTGCTTGTTGCATTCGCTGTCGAAGAAGAAGGTCGTCCCGTCGGAGTCTCGGTAATAGGAGACTTCCGCAAGCTTATAGAGGAAGGTTGCCGTACCCGCGTCACAGGTGGAGGTGACGGGCGGATTATCGGTGGGAATGGGGTCCATTCCCGGATTTTGCGGAACATCCGTTGTAGCGGAACTTGCGGGCGCTTCCTCTACGGGCGTACCGATAGTACCGTCCGGATTAATCCAGAAAGCAAGATTGCCGCTTGCATCAAGGCACATGACCGTTGCACCGTCGGCCGCGTAGAAGCCGGAGTATCCTTCGGTGAGGCAGATATTGCCGGTTTCTGCATCCGTGCCGTTGTCGCCCGTCGCGGGTGCCTGTACGCCAGAGCTGTCATCGGAACATGCGGCGAGAAGGCCGAATGCGAGTACGGAAATAGACGTGAGCTTTTTTTGGATTCTTGATTTCATGATAAACATCCCTTTTTTCCAAACAACTACCCTGAATGGGTTCGTCTATAGGATAAGTTATCAAGATGCGGCGCGATTTTGAACCCATTTTTAGCTGTTTTTGAAATAAACAGAAAAAGTTATCGGGGGCTTTTGTTCCGTTCGGAACGAATGTTGCCGAAAAAGACCTGTTGTGTTTTTGACAACATTTCGCGTGCAATTTGAAAAAACTAAATTGCGATTATGATTCTTGAAAAATCACGCACACTTGCCCTCGTGGCGATCCTCTCCTCGCAGGTGCTTGCCGCGTCCCCGGTCGTAGGACCCGAGCACACGCGCAACCTTCGCACGCTGGAAATGGCGCCGATGCTCTTTGAATACCATAGGCAGACGACCGGCAGCGACCGCCAGTTCTTCACTTATCCGAGGCGCGATACGGATTTCCGCAAGCAGTTTGTCGGGACGGAATCGAATGCGCTGCTCTATTACGACAATGTGAATGGTGCGGGCATCGCGGGGCATGGTTTTGACGGCGATTCGCTCAAGGCTCCCCGTATCGCGATTGCGACAAGCCTTGTCGGCGGTATCGACTACCGCGGCGGCGAAACGCTCGGCGATACCATCTGGCCGGGAATCGACGGAGGCATCTACCTGCGCGGTTTTGCCGATTCCGTCGAGTTCATGCTCGATGCGAGAATCTACGACGAGGGACATTCGGCCAAGTCTCCCAAGTCCTGGGATCGTGAATTTCTGGAAGTGCAGAAGGAAGAGAACAATTCCGGCGTGGAATACACGAGCTATGCGCGCTACCGTACGCACCTATCCTTCAACTACGACTGGTTCCGTCTTGATTTCGGCCGCGACGCGATGCACTGGGGCCCGGGCTACTACAACAACCTCTCGCTCAACCAGTTTGCCGTGCCGTTCAACTCGATGAGTGTCGACCTGCAGTTCGGACCGCTCCGCGTGATGAGTTTCTATGGTGACCTCCGTATCTACGGCAGCATGAACATAAAGAACGCGGACTCGACGAGGAACCTCTTCGGCCACCGCTACGAGCTTGCCGTCGGAAACGCGACTATAGGCATCAGTGAACTCACGGTGCTCCACAACGACATGAAACCCTGGCTCTTCGTGCCAACGGTGCCGCTCTTCATGGAGAAGGGCAATTACGCCGAGAACAGCAACAACGGTGCCCTGGCGATGGATTTCAACTACCGCCTGTTCAACCTAGTGCGTATCTATACTGAATTCTTCCTCGACGACATGGAATCTCCCATCAGCCTCATCAAGAATGACAATATCGAGGCAAAGTGGGCATGGATGGCGGGTTTGCAGGCCGGGTATGATTTCGATATCAAGGGCCACAAGCTCGAAACCGGTACGATTGCGGAATATGCCCGCGTGGAACCTTACGTCTATACGCATTTCGTGAAGAACACGGCGCAGATGGCCCATCTCGGGTATCCGCTCGGCAACCAGGGCGGCCCGAACAGCCAGACGATAGACTGGAGCGTGTTCGCGCGGTTCGATGGCCACATTTTCGCCTCGCTTCGCAATACCTGGTTCTGGAAGGGAACGGATTACGGCAGCGCCGTGAACGACACGACTCCGCACCACAACCACATGAAGATTCACAAGAAGTTCCTCGACGGCGCGAAAATGCAGTATTCTCTCACGCCGGCGCTTGCCTACGAAGGTCAGTATGTGAGCTTTATGGGCGAGGTGACGCTCATTGACGACCGCAAGGTGTACCTGCGGGCCGGATTCAAGTGGTAGCGGGTATGAAAAAGCCTGAACTTTTGGCGCCTGCGGGCGACCTTGTGCGCATGAAGTATGCGTACGCCTACGGTGCGGATGCCGTGTATGCGGGACAGCCCGCGTTTTCGCTCCGAGCCCGTGAAAACGGCTTCAGGAGCCTGGATGATTTGGCGGAGGGTATAGCCTACGCGCGTAGCCTCGGAAAGAAGTTCTACCTCACGAGTAACGTGATTCCGCGTAACGTGAAGGTGGAATCGTTCCAGAAGGCGCTGCTCTCGGCGATAGAGCTCAAGCCCGATGCGCTGATTGTCGCAGACCCCGGATTTGTCGGCTGGCTGCGCAAGGAAAGGCCCGATGTGGAAATCCACCTCTCGGTGCAGGCAAATACCACGAACTACCTTGCGGCAAAATTCTGGCACGACTTGGGCGTTCGCCGTATTATCTTGAGCCGCGAATTGCGTTTGTCTGAAATTTTAGAGATAAAGGAAAAGCTGCCGGAACTTGAACTGGAAGTCTTTGTCCATGGAGCCGTGTGCATGGCGATGTCTGGCCGCTGCATGCTCAGCAACTGGGTGACCCACCGCGATGCGAACCAGGGCGCCTGCGACAACAGCTGCCGCATGCCTTACCGCCTGTATGCCAATTCCGGCCCGCAGGTCGAGGACTACCGCGAACACGAGGGCAGCTTCAGCCTGCAGCGCACTGACCGCCCCGAACTCGATCCCGTGGCTCTTGACGAGGATACCTGGGGCACGTATTTCATGAGCAGTCGCGACCTCTGTGCGCTGGACGTGATTCCCGAACTGGTGCAGGGCGGTCTCGACTCGTTCAAGATCGAGGGTCGCACGCGTTCCGTGTACTACCTCTCTCAGGTGGTGAGGGCCTACCGCATGGCGATTGACGGTGCCTGTGCCGCGCTGGAATCGGGTGCCGCTTGTTCTCCGGAGATTGTTCCGGAGGAGTCGCGCAGGGCGATGCGCTTTGTGGACGGCCGCGGGTTCATGCCGGGTTTCTTGCGCGGGCCCTTGCCGCAGAACTACGAGGCGACCCATGTGGATGCGGAAGGCGGATGTGTCGCGGCCCAGGTGCTCGATTACGACCCCTCGACGAACTCGTGCCGCGTGAATGTGAAGAATCCCTTCAGCATGGACGATGCCCTGGAACTGATGACTCCCGCAGGCATGCAACCGTTTGCCGTGGAAGGACTTGTCGACTTCCGCGGGGCTGCTGCCGACCGCCTGAACCCGGGTACGGAAGGCCGCGTTTTTTTACAAGATAATGTGCTAAAAAACACGGAAAGGACAAATTTCGGGTTCATTGTAAAGAAAATCACAGCGCGGAATACGCCGAATACGTAAATTATAGATATGGCAGTCGACGAAGCGACGAAAAAACAGGACGAGTTGGAACTTTATCAGATAGACGATAAAGCCATCGTGCCTTTTTTCAGGGATCATCTGGATGACCTGAAGGCGTTCATCGACTCTCACAAGGGGCAGGGCCTTTCGCTCCTTGTCCTTTTGAAGCAGTTTATCCGTACTTACCGCTTGCCCTTCAACATGCACCGCTACATGGAGGTGCAGCGTACCTTTATCCAGCAGACGTTGCGCAGCCAGCTCGAAAATCGTCAGGCGGCCGTGAGCAACTGGATTCAGGAACATGCCGGACGCCACCGCGACAGGATGATCCAGCTGCAATGCCTCTACCTGGAGCGCGTGAAGGGCTCCCTCTTGCCGGAAATCGAAAAACTGCTTGGACATTCCATTGAAACTTTGCACCATCACGAAGACAGCAATCCGTAGCGGGTTCTGGATTCCGCTCGCGGTTGCCCTTTTCGCGCTGTTTCCGCTGACGGATACGGACATCTGGTGGCATCTGGCGTGCGCGCGTGAGTGGTATTTTACGTGGACCCCGGTGCGGCTTCCTGCGGTGAACGTCCACGAGTATTTCCAGCAGGTCGTATATGCGGTGTATAATATAGGCGGGGCGCCGCTGCTTGTCGCCTTCAAGGCTTTGCTATGGGGAACCGTGTTCGCGCTCTTCCTTTGGCCGTTCCGCAAGGCGCTTCGGCTCAATGCCTTTGCTGTCGCGGCAGCGGTCGCAATCCTGTTCGTGTTCCGCTTTAGCTTTGAGCTCCGGCCCGTACTGTTCAGCCTCCTGTTCCTGGGCGTCTACTGGAACGTGCTGCCGAGATTGCGCCATGTCCCCGTGGCCGTCGTGGTACTCCTTTTGCAGTGGCTATGGTGCAGGTGCCAGGGGCTCTATGTCCTGGGACCGTTTTTTGCGGCGGCGGTGCTCGTTCCGCAAATCGCTAGGGCCGAGATCCGGGGCCGCGTCCTGCGCATCGCCTTTCTCCTCGCGCTGTTCGCCATGCCCTTTTTGCATGATGACGGCCTGCGCCTTTTCCTCTATCCGTTCGGGCTTCTCGACCGGCTGCTCGGCCTTTCGCCGTCGGCTGCCGCGTTCGCCTCTTCCATCGCCGAGAACCGTAGCCCGTTCACGATCCTTGCGGCGGGGGAGAATGTCCTTGGATGCGCCTTTTCGATTGCGATATGCGCCGTGGCGGCCGCCTGGGCGCTCCGCAATATCCTGAAGCGGCGGGAGTGGGTGCTGTCGGTGTCCCTCCTGACGACGACGGTGCTCGCGCTGGTCGCGGAACGCAACTTCGTGCTCTTCTTGCCCGTGTTCTTCGCCGCCTTCTTGCAATCGCTGTCCCGTGTAGAAATTTGTTCGCAAAAATTTAATTTGTTCATAAGATGTGCGAGCGTTGCCGTCATCGCCTGTACGCTCGGGTTCTGGGCGAAGTCGCTTGCCGCGTACGATTCCTTTGTCGCGTACCAGCGCGTGCCTGTGGGGGCCGCGAAATGGATGTCGGAACACCCCCATGCGGGCAGGCTCTTCAACGACGACCGTGCCGGTGGCTACCTCGCGTTCGTGAATCCGTCCGATTCAGTCTATGTCGACGGGCGCTTTATCCTGAAGACTTCGGAGTTCTTCGAACGCTACCTGCGCCTTGCCGCGGAGCCTTCGCAGTTCCTTTCCGAGGCGGATTCCCTGGGAATCGACCGGGCCGTTTTCCCGCTCCGCTACTATGCCCGCTGGGCTCGCCTTCTCGGTACCCTGTCCGCATCGCCGGAATGGGAAATCGGGTATGTGGATGAATACTATATCGTATTCTGCAAAAAATGATATTTAAAACTCACATAACGGCAACAATATCAATAACTTACGAATTTTATACGCTCTAAAATTGCCGAAATTTGACAAAAAAAGGCACTTTTTGAACAACTTGGTGAACAAGTGTTCATTATTTTTCTTGTCAAGGGATGATTCAAAATTTTTCTGTTGATATGTTGTGCAGTCGGTAGGGATGATACCTTGGTTGCCGCGTGATTAAACTCCCCGGATTTGGGGATAGAATCGGGTATAAAAAGTTTTTTGTGTGAAAATGCCCTTTTTGACCCTTTTTGGGGGGTGTTTTTAAAAAAAATGAAAGCCGGGGTTTCGTCGGCAGGCCTTTATCTAATTTTTAGACCCAAAGTTTTTTGTCTCTCCTTTTTGGTTTATTGTGGAAAATACGGTTACCTTATTGAGTCTATCTGCGTCGCCCTGGCCGTCGGTCCTGGATTATATGCGTTCGCAGTGCAACGATTTTGGAATGGCTATTCTCGATGCGGTCGGATTCGAGGGAATCACCGACGGCATCGCGTACTTGACGGTCCCGGACCAGTTCCGTGAAACTTGGCTGAACAGTCACTATGGCGAACTTTTGCGCAAGGCGTTTGCCTCGGTTGTCGGATCTTCCTTTGTCGACTACCGCGTGCGTACGCTTGCGCCTTCCGCCGCTGTTCCCGAGATGAAGCTTACGGCTCCGGCCGCCGCCCCTGCGGTGGTGAGGCAGGCCGCCATGGCCGTGCGCAGCCAGAAGAAGCAGGCGCGCCGCCCTGACCTCTATAAGACCTATACCTTCGAGAACTTTGTCGAGGGCGATTGCAACAACACGGCGCTGAAGGCTTGCCTCTCGGTTGTGGAACATCCGGGCGACATGGCCATGAACCCGCTCCTCGTCTACGGGGCGACGGGCCTTGGCAAGACGCACCTGCTCCATGCCGTGGCATCGAGGCTCTGTTCCAGGGATCCCTCGATCAAGGTAGTCTACCGCCAGGCCTACGACTTCTTGCGCGACACCATGGATATCGTAAGGGCGGCAAGCAAGAAGAACTGGGACCTCGTAAACGAGCTGAAGGAACGCTTCCAGGGAATGTATGTCGATTGCGACGTGCTGCTCCTGGACGATATCCAGCTCCTCAAGAGCAGCGTCTACTGCCAGGATCACCTGGCGAAGCTCATCAATACGCTCCGCCACGAGGGCAAGCAGATTATTCTGAGCTGCGACCGCCATCCGGGTTCTTTCCGCAAGCTCATGCCGGGCGAGAAGCCGTCTGACGATCAGACACCGCAGTTCACGTCGATTCTCCTGAACCACCTCGAAAGCTGTGTCGCCGTCGGGCTCGAGGAACCGGACTTGAAGACACGCATGGACGTTATCCGCAAGAAGTCGGAGAATCTCCCGTTCGTGGCGGACGACCGCGAGGAAATCTGCAGGTTCCTTTCTATTCCGCCGCGTGCGAACGTGCGCCTTATCGAGAGCGTGCTCCATTGGCTCGATGCCATGCACAGGTTGAACGGCGTGGAACTGAGCCTCCGTTGCGTCAAGCAGTTGCTGGTGTCCCCGCAGAATGACGGCGCGACGATTACGCTTAGGAGCATCAGCGAAACGGTGGCGGCCTCGTTCCGTGTCGATACGATTGTGCTTTCTTCCAAGCGCCAGGACAAGGGCGCCTCCTTGCCGCGCAAGGTGGCAATGTTCCTTTGCCGCGAGCTCACCTCCGAAACGGTCGAGGAAGTGGGCAAGGTCTTTAAACGCGATTATACCTCGGTGATTGCCGCCATACAGTCCCTGAAGAAGATGATGGAAGATGACGAGGCCCTCGCTGGGCGCGTCAGGGACATACGTTACATGTTGGAGTCCTGATGCGGGCTTTGGTAACGGGCGGGGCAGGCGTCGTAGGGAGGGCGCTGTGCCGGGAGCTGCAGGAACGCGGAGTGTGTGTGCGCGTCCTGACGCTCCCCGGTGATCCCCTGGTGAAATCGCTGCCTCCGGACGTGGAGGTTTTTTATGGCGACGTGACGGACTCTGCTTCCATGGACGGCGCCTTTGCGGGCGTGGATGTCGTGTTCCACCTCGCGGCGATCCTCCTTTCAAGAAATGCGGATGCGTTTGACCGCGTGAATGCGGGGGGTACGGACAACGTTGTGCGTGCTGCGCGCGGGGCGGGGGTGAAGCGGCTTCTTTACGTCTCAAGTATTTCTGTCACGTATCCGGTGCTTACGCCCTATGGCAGGAGCAAACTTGCGGGAGAATCCACGGTGAAGGCTTCCGGCCTCGACTGGACCATCGTGAGGCCGACCCTCGTGATAGGCGACGGTGGCGGCGTGGAATTCAGGATGTATGCGGATTTTGTCTGCAAGTTCCCGCTGTACCCGCTTCCGGGAGGCGGCAGGGCGCTCAAGAGGCCCGTGCGTAGCGTCGACCTCGTGAAGGGAATCGCCGCTGCGGGGCTTTCGCCGGATGCCGTAGGCAATACATATGCGCTTGCGGGCCCAGAGGTGATGTCGATGGCCGAGATGGCGCGCCGCATCCTCCGTGCCGCGGGAAAGCGCCACCTGATGATTCCGTTACCGTGGTGGCTGTCGAAGCGGCTCGCGGTACTCCGGGGCTGGATTGGCGGCAGGCGGGTCTCTGCCGAGCAGGCGCTCGCCGGATTCCTCTATGATGCCGTACCCGGTATCGAAAATGCGGAAAATGACCTCGGATATCACCCGAAAAGCGCTTTGTAGGGTGTTTTTTGCGTTTTTCCGTGTCGTTTAGCGCATAAAAGAGTATATTCAAGGGAAAGAGGTTTTTATGAAAAAGTATTTGCTCTGTGCGGGCCTTTTGGCCGCTTCGATTTCGCTTGTCGCCTGTGGCGGCAGCAGCTCTCCGTCCGATACCGAAGACGATATCCTTTCTTCCGCAAACGACAAGGATGAATCTTCGTCCTCGAAGGAACCGGAATCCTCTTCTTCCCTGGATGTTGACCTCCCGAAGGGTGCCCGCGTGGCGACTCTCGACGACCTCGAGAGGAACATGACGCTTACGGACATGTTCGGGCGCGATATCTACCTTGCGACGGGCGAAAAGACAGGGCTGTTCTCGTTCTGGATTCCCGACACGGCGTGGATTGCCGTCCCGTCCGATTTCAAGGATGGCCTGCTGAAGTTCAGCACGGGAGCCATTACTTCCATCAAGATCGAAAACGAAACGGTTTCTTCCATGGAAAAGCTGGTGGATAAAAAATCGGACCACTCCATGCAATTTATCGTGAACGAGGATGACCAACTGCAGTATTCCCTGGATGGCGGCGATTACAAGGACGTCACCGAGGCTTCCGTCAAGAAGAATTCCTCGGTCCTCTCGAACGGCGACAGCCTTACATCGAAGACTCTCTTTTGCAAGACGGGCGAGGATACCTATACGAAGTATGACTTCTATAAGGGCCGCTATGTGGCGACCGATGTTGTCCGAAATGCCAAACAAACGAACGATTCTCTTGTATCCTGGTCTGCCGGATACTACGATATCCACCGTGGCAAGCTCCTGATGCGCCCGTTGTTCTACCCCGGCTCCGTCTATGAGCTGGTGTCGGCATCCGTGAGCTCTGACTACGAGACGATGACCGTCATGTCGAATGAAATTTCGTGTACGTTGGAAGTGTTGAAATATAATGAAGTCCCTGCGGCCGATCTCGAGGGCGAATGGGAGTCTGACGAAGGCGGCCTCAACTGGTCCCTTGACATGCGTGCCGACCGTACCTTCGAGGTGAAGGCGTTCAAGGGCTCCGAGAACAAGGCTCTCAAGCAGGGAACCTGGGATGTCTACGGCAACAAGCTGCTGATGAAGGTGACCGGCTGCTTGGGCGGCAAGTGCACTCCGGCCGTGATAGGCTCAGTCTCGAAATGGGAGGCCGGCTCGTTCTTCAACTACGGCAATTCGGATCCCGACGATCCCTCGATTCCTGAGGACTGGACTGCTCCGGAATATGAATAATTGTGGCTCGCACCATTGAATGACTTGGAGCACGTGCCGAGCAAGGCACGTGCTATGACGTAATATGGAATTTTATCTCTTTTTCCCATTATACCTTTTTATCGCTATTTATTGCATTAGAGTAAAAAGGGCTAGTATTGGTGATTTTGTAGAGATCCGTTGGGATGACCAGCCTGTGCTATTTTTGTCCGTTGTCTTTCTGTCCCTTTTATGTGCTGTTGATGGTTTCTGCAATATCTTGTCAATATTTAAGCATCCGATAATTTCAGATGAGAAACTGAAAATTATAGATGATGCCACAACCCTTTTCGTCTTTCTTGTTACGCTTGCCATATTTATATGGGTAAAGAAATTTACGATAAGGAAAAAGGATTATACGTGGAAAGAAACGCCCTTAGTTAGGTCTTCTTTCGTCGTTGTTTTTGTTGCTGGTACAGTTGTGCTGTGCATGGAATTAATAAGAGGCTGACCATGAAGGTCTATATAGCGCAGATGAATGTGGTTCCGGGGAATCCGGAAGAAAATATCAAGAAGATGAAGGCCGTGGTCGCCCGCGCCAAGAAGGCGGGTGCCGAGGTGGTGCTGTTCCCGGAGTTTTCGGTATCCGGCGATTTCAGCAGGCTCGGCTCCAGACAAGACGAAATCGGCTTCCAGATAAGGTGCCGTGATGCGGAAGTGGAACTTGAAAAGGTTTCGAAGGGTATCGAGATTCTTGCGGGCACGAGTGCGATGCTCGAAGAATTCATGTACAACCATTATGTGAATGGCTGTGCCGATGACTGGAAGAACGACTTTGAGGTCGTCTCTGATTATCAGGAATTCTCGATTGTCAAGGAAGAATACGTTGACGAGTTCTGCACGGATTTCGTGAAGGAAAACAAGAAGGCGATTGTCTACATGGGCGCTGTCGGGACGGAGAATTCCGGCAAGAACATCTATGCGCTCGATGGCGGTTGCCGCGTGTATGACAGGACGGGAAAGGTCGCCTACCGCATGCCGCAGTTCCGCGAATGCGAGGCCCTGCTGGATATTACGAAGGGCCGCGTGAAGTTTATCTCGGGCGAGAAGTCCGTAAAGCCCGCGGAGCCGATTGCACAGCTCCATGATGCGCTCGTGTACATGATCCGCGAGAACCTGAAGAAGTTCCATATCGAACGCATGGTCATCGGTGCGAGCGGCGGTATCGACAGTGCCGTTTCTGCAGCCTTGTACGTGGAGGCGATTGGCGCGAAGAACGTTTACCTCGTGAACATGCCGACGCGCTTCAATTCCGATACTACGAAGAATGCGGCTCGCGATCTCGCGAAGAACCTGAAGACGCCTTACATGGTCGCCCCGATTTCTGACATGCTCGAAGCCGTGCGCGGGAGCCTCTCCAAGTGCAAGTTCGAACGCAGCGACAGGAAAATCAATATCGAAGGGCTTGCCTACGAGAACCTGCAGGCGCGTACCCGTTCTTCTTCCGTGCTGCTTTCGATTGCATCCGTGCTCGGTGCGGGTATCACCTGCAACGGCAACAAGAGCGAGGCCACTGCCGGCTACTGCACACTCTATGGCGATACCTGCGGCGTGATGTGCGCGCTCGGTGACCTGTGGAAGACGCAGGTGTACGAGCTGGCCCGCTATATCAACCGCAAAAAAGAAATTATTCCGAAGGCTTCCATCGATGTGCCCGCGAGTGCGGAACTCAGCGAAGCGATGAACGTGGACGAGGGCAAGGGCGATCCGATCAAGTACCCGTACCACGACAGGCTTTTCGCCTACTGGGTAGACCAGAATCACGGCCTGGACGAGACGGAGTATCTGCTCGAGAAGGGTACGCTCTGCAAGGAGATCGGTGCCGACCCGAAGTACTTCAAGAAGCTTTTCAAGACCAAGGCCGAAGCGCTTGAGGACATGCGCGCATGGCACAGGCGCTTCCGCGGGCTTGCGCTTGCAAAACGCATCCAGTTCCCGCCGATCCTCTCGGTGAGCGGGATGGCGTTCGGCGGCGAATATACCGAAAGCCAGGGCTAGTTTTTACTTGTCGATGACGGCGGAGGCGACAACACCGTCTCCGTCGTAGAGAACCAGGATTTGCCCCGGTGTCGATGCGAACTGGGGCTCTTCGAATTCTACGGAGATACTGTCGTTTTCGAGCTGAGTGATGTGCGCGGGTGCGCCCTTGTGCCCGAGCCTGATCTGCGCGGACAGCTTGCCTGTAAGCAGGGAAGAGTCGCGGTCGACCATCAGGTTCAGGTTTACGGCGTGGACCTGGTGGCACTGCAGGGTGCTGCGTGGTCCGAGGACGACGCGGTTGTTCTTGGCGTCGATGCTCACGACGAACAGGGGTTCCGGCTGGCCGCCGATGTTTAAACCCTTGCGCTGCCCGATGGTGTAGTGGACGATTCCCTTGTGCTTGCCGAGGACCTTGCCGTTAATGTCCACGAAGTCGCCGGGGACGTTGTCGCTCTCGTCGAAGAGTACGGAGTAGTCGCCACATTCGAGGAAGTCCTGGCTTTCTTTCTTGTCGGCGTAGTCGTTCCAGCCGAGGTCGCGGGCCAGGTTCTTCACGTCTTCCTTGTGCATGCCGCCGAGCGGGAAGATGACGGTGGAAAGCTGGTCCATGCTCAGTCGCGAAAGGAAGTACGACTGGTCCTTCGAATTGTCGGCGGCGCGGTAGAGGAACGGCCTGTCGGGGGTGGTGAATTCGAGGCGTGCGTAGTGGCCGGTGGCGAACCGGTCGAAGGCAATTCCCATCTTGCGTGCGGTATGCAGCAGGGCGCCGAACTTGATAGTCTGATTGCAGCGGACGCAGGGGTTGGGGGTGCGGCCCGCGCGGTATTCGCTACGGAAATAGTCGAGCACCTGGCGCTTGTATTCGTCGGAGACGGGGACGGTGTAGTGCGGGATTCCCATGCGCTTCGCGATTTCCTGCGCCTCGGCGATGCTTTCGTCCTCGTTGGGGCCGAAGCATCCGGAACGGCCCTCGATCTTGGGCATGCCGGGGATGGAGTTGTCCCATGTGGACATGGTGATGCCCACGACGTTGTAGCCCTGCTGCTTGAGGGTCCAGGCGGCGAGCGAGGAGTCGACTCCTCCGGAAAGCCCTACGGCGACGGTCTGCTTCTCTATTTCCATACCAAAAATATAGAAAAGAAGAAAGGCGGGCATTTTTGCGAAAATTTCTGAACCGCGCGGGCGGATAGAAATGTATTTTACGGATATGGTGAAAAAACTTGTTGACGCTCTTGATTCCGTGCTGCTTGGAAAGCACGATTCCGTTGAACTGCTCGTGATGGCGCTCCTTGCCGATGGCCACGTGCTGATCGAGGATGTGCCCGGCACGGGCAAGACGACGCTCGCGAAGGCGCTGGCGGCGGCTGTCGGTGCCGACTTCGCGCGTATCCAGTTCACGCCCGACCTTTTGCCCGCCGACGTGACGGGCGGCGCCGTGTTCAAGGCGAGTACGGGCGAGTTCGAGATCCGGAAGGGCCCTGTCTTTACGCAGGTGCTCCTGGCTGACGAGATCAACCGCGCCTCGCCGCGCACGCAGAGCGCTCTCCTGGAAGCGATGGAAGAGCGGCAGGTGAGCCTTGAGGGCGAACGCCACGCGCTGCCTGAACTCTTCATGGTGCTCGCGACCGAGAACCCGGTGGAGTTCCACGGGGTTTTCCCGCTTCCCGAGGCGCAGATGGACCGCTTCATGATACGGCTTTCGCTCGGCTACCCCACGGCGGAGACGGAACTCGACATCGTGAGGAGCCACCGCGCGGGGCGGCCTTTGGCAAAGCTCGGCGCGGTGACGACGCCGGAAGGCGTCCTGGACGCGCGGGCCCAGGTGCGGGATGTCCATGTCGACGAGTCGCTGGAACGCTATGCGGTGTCGCTCGTGCAGGCGACGCGCGGCGATGCGGGGGTGCGGCTTGCCGCAAGCCCGCGTGCGGGTATCAACCTGCTGGCGATGGCGCGAGCCTGCGCCTATGTCGCGGGGCGCGATTTCGTGAACCCCGATGATATCCAGAGGGTGTTCTACCCCGTGATGGAACACCGCGTGTTCGCGAAGGAGAGCGCGCCCGGCGCTTCGCATGCAATTCTCTCGGGAATCCTCTCGCAAACGTCTATCCCCAGGTAAGCTTGAGGCAGTCGTTTTTCAAGTGGTTTCTGGATTCTATCCCCAGGACTCCGCGCCGTGCCGGAATCCTGATGCGGCTCTATTACCTGTGGCGCGAACGCTTCACCTATGCGGGCCGCGCCTGTGCGAGCCTGTTCCTGTTTTCGCTGGTGGTGGGCTTTGTCGCGAATTTCTGGCTGCCGTGGGTTTTCTCGGGAGCCTGTTTCCTCTTCATGCTGACGCTTGTCCCGTCACTTTTCATGACGGCGCGCAAGACCCGAATCGAAGGCCGCGGTATCCGCGTCGTGAATGCGGTGGAGGGGAATGTCGCGCATGTCGAACTCCTGTTCCGCGCCCTGAGTTCTCTTGACTACGCGACGCTTTCTTGCGAACGGATAGATACTTCGCTTGTCTGCAAGGAATCCGGGCCCGCGACGCTATGCGCGCCCGGGAGTGACCACACGCTGCGTTGCGATATAGCTACGTCGCGCCGCGGGGCCTTCGTGATTCCGCGCGTGTCGCTTGTCGTTCCCGAAATCAGGGGAATGCTCTGCTGGCCCTTTGTCTGCGGGGAAGCCGAACTTCTCGTGTACCCGCGCGAGATTGCGTTGCGTTCGTTTGCCTATCTCACGATGGGGAAGAACGGTCAGGCATTCGCCCCGCTCCTCATGCCGGATTTCGGACGCGGCCTCGACTTTGTGGGCGTGCGCGAATACCGCGAAGGCGATTCCCTGCGCGACCTGCACCACAAGGCGTTCGCGCGCTACGGTCGCCCTTTCACCAAGGAATTCGAGGTGGAACGCGGCGCAGGGGTCGTGCTTGTCGTTGATGTCGCCGCGCGCTCGATACAGGAAAAGTACCGCGTGGAACCCTTGATCCGGCTTGCGGCCGGCGTTTGCCACTGGCTGTGCGAGCGCGGAATCCTCGGTAGGCTCTTCATTGGCGACAGCGAGATCGCGCTGAATGCGGACAGCCGCTTTGACGCCTGCCTGGAGGCCTTGGCGCGAATCCCGCGTGCGGAAGTTTTCGAAAGGTGGGTGCGAGGCTCGTCTGTAAAGTTGCCTGCGGATAAGGTCTGGTCGCCCGCGGCGCGCCCGATGGGGCCCGTGCTTCGGCTGGGGCTTGCTGTGGAATCGAACCCGCTTGTCCACAAGCAGGTTGTCGTGACGTCGTCGGCTGCGAGGGAAAGTGCGGAAGATGCGTTGTTTGTCGATTTGGATCGGCTGGATGCGGAGGGGGTGTCGCTATGAAGAAATTCACCCTGCGCGAAAAGGCGAAGATGCTTCTCCTCTGCATGACCAGCATCAATCTGGGGCTGTCCTCGGAGTTGATATGGCTTGGTCTTGTTTTCTTTGCGGCTTTCATGGTGGTCTTTTTCCGCTACGACGCCTCGCGCGTCCCCGTGTACCGCAAGTCGATAGCCTACGGCCTGATCGTTCCCTTCGCCATCTGGTGGGTGCTTAGCCCGGAGGTGGAATTCGGGATTTCGCCCTGGCTGGTGTATATTCCCGCATACTATCTCCTGTCGCTTGCGCTGTTGCAGGTGCGCAGCCTCGGCAATGGCGGACACGATGTCTTTATCCTCTTCAACGGCGTGGCGGCGATGCTGCTGAGCTGCTACCAGGGGAATGCAAGCGGGATTGCGTATGTCCTTGTGGCGCTCCTGTTCCTTGTCCATGCCTACGCGCGGCCCGGAGTCAAGTGGTGGAAACATGCACTCTTTTTGCTCCTCTTGGTTGGCTTCTCGGCCATCTCGTATGCGGGTTTCCAGTACTGGCGCGATCACCGCAGCTACGGCGCCGAACGCATGGCGAACTACTTCGAAAAACGCAACCTGATGGGTTTTGACCCTGTGGTAAAGCTCGGCTCGTTCGAATCTAATTTTGCAGGCAAGTACAATAGCGAAGTGATATTGCGCGTGTGGGATTCGTTGCCGCCGTACTACATGCGTGCCGCCGTGTACGAGAAATATGTCGGCGGATTCTGGAAGTTGCCTGAGGTCCCGGGAAAAAAGCTCTATCCCGCGCGCTACGAGGTGGACTATGCCGTGTTCGAAACGTCGGATTCTGCGTCCAGCCCGGAGAATTCACGGATGGTCTGGGTGCAGTCCCCGCTCGACAATTTCGGGTTCCTGTTCGCGGCTCCCGGTGCGGTCGGTGTTGCGGCGAAGAATGCGGATTCCCTCGAATATGGCGAATCGGGAATTTTTTCGAAGGCGAACGGAAAACGTAACGACTGGTATTACTTTGTCCCTAACAGTGGGAAAAGTTCAGTGGAGGGCTTGCCGCATAGGGGCGATACGCTTGTTCCTGCTGCCTTGCGCGGTTTCCTGGACTCGGTCGCGGTCGAACTCGGCCTGCGTGGCGACTCTCTTGCCCTTCCGCCCGAATCTTGCCTTTTTGCAATAGGGAACTATTTCGCAAAGCATTTTGAATATTCGCTTGTCGTTCCCGATGCGGGCAAGTCCGGCGTGGATCCGTTGAGGTCGTTTTGGAAAACGCGCAGGGGCTATTGCGAATATTTTGCGACCTTGTCCGTACTCCTGCTGCGCTCGCAGGGGATTCCCGCGCGCTACGTGACGGGCTTCGTGCTGCCGGAAACCGTGAAGGGCAGACCCTATGCCGTGTTCCGCAGGTACAGTTCGCATGCCTGGGTCGAGGTCTTCAACGACAGGGAATGGAAACCTTTCGACCCGACTCCTCCCGTACTTTTGACCCGGAGGATGCAGCCTTCTTGGTTCTCGCTGAAGGCGGAAAGTGTCCGTGGCTGGTTCTCGCGCGTGTTCCATGTGCTCAAGGAAGGCTCCTGGCGCCGTACCGTGGATTCTTGGCAGGGCTTTGTGCAGGCCCTTTTCGGCTCTCCGTGGCTCTATGTGGTGATGGTGGCCGCTGTTGCTGCGATTCTCCTGTTCCGCGTTCTCGGAAAGCGCCGGAAAATGGAACTTGGCCCGACTTCCGCGGCGCGGGGCCATTGGGTGCGCATGCTGGCCCGTGCGGAAAAATCGCTCATGCGTCTGGGCTTTACGCGCTTGCCCGGCGAGACGGCCGGATGTTTCTTGCGCAGGCTAGAACGCGATACATCGGTGCAGCAAAAAGGGCGCGCCCGTTTCGAGCGTGCCCTGGATGAAATTCGCGATTACGAGAAGAACCGCTGGCGCCTTTAGTTTGCCGCGCGGACGAAGTATTCCGAGGAATTCTGCTTGGTAAGATCGTCCGTCATGTCGTTCGAATGGAAAATGAGCGCATTGAAGTTCATGAAGGTATCGGTGATGGTCGGAATGACCGTGTAGGTTCCTTCAGGAGGTTCGCCGCAACTGGCTCTCGTGATTTTGAGCTTGAGGCTTGTCCCGTTGATTTCCCATTTGCCGTAGGTCTTTTCTCCTGCGCAGCCGCGTCCGGCCATTTCGGAAACAGACGTGTTGGAAGTGCAGGTGAAGGTGAAGTTGCCGTCCTTGGTGAATTCGAGCGTGCTCGGTATTGCCCCGAAATCAAGATAGGTGGCCGATCCGTCGAGGGACTGGATGGAAGTGAGGCTCCAGTTGCCGACGAGGCAGGCTTCCGTCAGTCCGCCAGAACATTTTTCGGCCATGGTCGGTTCGGGGTCGTCGCCGCAGGCAGAAAGGATGCAGAGACTTGCCGCAGCAATGGCGGTCAGGATAATTTTCTTCATAGGATTCCTCCGTGAGGGTTTTTCTGGAATATAAATAAAAAATTGCGGATGTTGATTTTGACTACAACGGAAAAACGGCTTTTTGGGGGCAAAAATAACCCTCTTGAGGCTATATTTTGTTGCTGGAGCGGAATTTATTCCGTAGGTTGTGTTATAAGGAGTGAAAAATGAACCTAAAGAAAGCGGTGCTCGCAATGTGTGCGGCGTCGGCCGTTTATGCGGCCCCAGATCCCAATTTCCATATCTATCTTGCGTTTGGCCAGTCCAACATGGAAGGCCAGGGCTCTATCGAAAGCCAGGACAAGACGGTTGACGAACGTTTCCAGATACTCTGGTCGGCGGACAATGGTTCCTGTTCCGGCAAGACGAAGGGGCAGTGGGCTGTCGCGAAACCGCCTCTTGCGCATTGCAACAATGCGAAGCTCGGCCCCACGGACTATTTCGGCCGCACGATGGTCGAAAAGACCGATTCCAAGATAAGGGTGGGCGTTGTCGTGGTCGCAGTTGCTGGCTGCAGTATCAAACTGTTCGACAAGGACAACTACCAGAACTATATCAATTCCGTCAAGACATCGCAGAGCTGGATGACGGGCTATATCAACCAGTACGGCGGAAATCCCTATGGCCGCCTGATCGAGATAGCCAAGAAGGCGCAGGAAGACGGCGTCATCAAGGGCATCATCTTCCACCAGGGCGAAACGGATGCCGGTGATGGCCAGTGGCCGTCTGCGGTCAAGAAGGTCTACGACAACATCGTCAAGGATCTGGGCCTCGGAAACGATATCCCGTTCCTCGCAGGGGAGGTGTTGCGTAGCGGCGTGAGCGCGGGCGCGAACAACAATATCGCCAAGCTCCCGCAGCAGTCCAAGAACTTCTACGTGGTTTCTTCCGAGGGCTTCAACCAGGCGCTCGGCGATGGCCAGAACGTGCATTTTACGTCCCAGGAATATCGCGACTTCGGCAAGCGCTATGCCGAAAAGATGATCGAGGTCCTGGGCGACAAGCTCAATCCGGTAGCGGAAGAATCCAGTTCCAGCGCTGAACCTGAATCGAGCTCCAGTTCCGAGGCCGTGTCCTGTTCCAGCGGAGACGTTCCCGGCTCGTCGACCGAATCCGTCGATGCCGTGGCTGCCGCCTCGTCCGTTGTCGGGAAGGTCGTCGTGAATGCGGGCCGCGTGTCCGTGCCGGTCAAGGTTAACGGCGAATCGGTTGTCGCGAAGGTCTACAGCATGCTCGGTGGCGAGGTGCTCGATTTTGGCAACAGCTACGCCAATGGCACCCTGGGATTCTCCGAAACGTCGCTTCCGAAGGGAATGTACATGATTTCGGTGCGAATCGGCTCGGTCCACTCCATCCAGAGGGTGCAGATAAAGTAATTTTTGGGAGGAGCTACCTTGGTGGTTGGCTTGGAGAAGCAAACCAGGGGTGGTGTCGAGGCCTAGGCGATGGAAACTACGCTTAGGCCTTTTCCTTTTACCTTGAACTTGATTTCCTTGCCGGCGAAGGGGAACCCGTAGATGCGCTCGGGGTCGTCCTGGTAGTGCGGGCGCGGGTCCTGCGCGAGGACTTCGCGCAATGCGTCAATCTTTTCCGGCGGGAATCCGGTCGCGACTCCGGCCGGGATTTCGACATCCAGGCGGTTGCCGTCGACGGTCGCGGCGAAGCCTCCGGCGGCGTCCGGGACAGAGTCCGCGTACGGCAGGTAGGGCTTGATGTCGACGATGGGGGTCCCGTCCATGAGGTCGGCGCCGCTCACGACGATTTCCGGGCCGTTGTTCCCCTCCAGGCGGATTTCCTCAATTTTCACGCAGCTCATCGCGATGGGGTTGGGGCGGAAGCTGCTGCGGGTCGCGAATACCCCGAGGCGCGTGTTGCCCCCGAGACGCGGCGGGCGCACTGTCGGCTTCCAGGTGTCGCGCACGTTTTCCGAGAATATCCAGATGATCCATAGGTGGCTGAACCCCTCGAGCCCGCGCAGCGCGTCGGCGTTGCGGAATTCCTTCTCGAAGCGGATGGTGGAACGCAGTGCGGGAACAATCCCGCTCTGCCTCGGGATGCCGAACTTTTCGGGGAAGTCGCTCTCGATGCGGGCGATGACCTTCATTTCGAGGCTATTCATGGTCGCCTCCCGCTTCCTGGATGCCGGAGTAGGCGCTGTCGGCGCGCTCGTTCCTGCGCTTGAGTTCCTGGTTCAGCGGCCAGTAGATGCACGCGAACAGGGCGTAGCCGCACAAAAGGACTATCCAGTGGTTCAGGTGGAGGAGCGTCTCGAGATAGCGCATCTCGATAAACATGATCGGGCCCGCGATGAGGAACAGCGGGAGCTGCCTGCACTGGTCGCCCAGGGAATAGCGGCTCTCGTAGCTCACGATGGAGTTCATCATCGGGAAACTCGTGCAGAACCCGCCCATGAGGTGCTTGATGACCATGAGTCCCGAGACGACGCCCGCGATGGCCGGGGCCTTGATGTACACGGGGAGCGGGGTCTTGTACCTCACGCCGGACTTGTATTTCTGCTTCTGGAAGAGGATTACCCCTACGATGAAATCAAATGCGCACACCCCGAGGAACATGGCCTCGGTATCGGGGACTATTGGCATCAGGAGGGTGCCGAGGGCGACAAAGAAGGCGAGCCCGAGCGCGATGGAGGGGATGATGGGGATTTTGACCTTGTAGTGCATGATCCGCACGATATGCACGTAGAGCAGGCACATGAACCCCGAAATGGCGTTTGCGGCCCCCATCGGGAGCCCGACGGCGATATAGGCGAACCCGCAGGGGATGGGGATCGTGGCGGCCACCGCCTTGAGCTGGGGATCCTTGGTGTAGGCGCTGAAAACGCCGAGCGCGGTCACCATGAACACGAGCAGCCAGTCGTAAAACTCGAAATGGAAATTGAGGTTTTCCAACATGGAGGGAAAATTTAAAAAAAATAGTCCTTTTCCTGTTTTTTGGGTATAGATTTATTTTGGCGGGCTTTGCCCGTATCGGTAAAATTATAGGCAAGCGAGGTACAAATGCTCTCAATTCCATGTTATTGGTATTTTGTCCCGGTTGCAGCGTTGATTGCGCTGGGAATGGCGTATTTCTTCTACCGGTTCATGAAGCGGCAGCCCGATGGCAACCGCAAGATGAAGGCGATTGCGCATTTCGTGCGCGTGGGCGCGTTTGCCTACCTCAGGCGGCAATACAAGACGGTTTCCATCGTTTTTGCCGTGCTTTTTGTGATATTCGTGGTGCTTGCCGTCATGGGCATCCAGAACCCGTTCGTGCCGGTAGCCTTCCTGACCGGCGGCTTCTTCAGCGGGCTTTGCGGATTCTTGGGCATGAAGACGGCGACCTACGCGAGTTCCAGGACGGCGAATGGCGCTATTAGCAGCCTGAACCGCGGGCTTGTCATCGCTTTCCGCAGCGGGGCTGTGATGGGGCTCGTGGTGGTGGGTTTCGGCCTGCTCGATATTTCGGCCTGGTTCTTTGCGCTCAACTTCATCTATGACCATAACGTGTGGAACTTCGGTGCCGATGTGGCCGCAAAGCTCTCGCTCGGGGCCTGGAGCACCGATATGGTGAATAATGCCGAATGGGCGCATGCGAAGATGGTAGAAATTACTACGACGATGCTTACCTTCGGGATGGGAGCCTCCCTGCAGGCGCTGTTCGCCCGCGTGGGTGGCGGTATCTACACGAAGGCTGCCGATGTCGGTGCCGACCTTGTGGGCAAGGTCGAGGCGGGCATCCCCGAGGATGACCCGCGCAACCCGGCGACCATTGCGGATAATGTCGGTGATAACGTGGGGGATGTCGCCGGGATGGGCGCCGACCTCTACGAATCCTACTGCGGGTCCATACTCTCGACGGCGGCCCTCGGGGCGGCCCTCCCGATGGGTGGCATGAAGCTCGTAATTGCCCCGATGGTGGTGGCGGCAATCGGGATACTCCTTTCGCTCGTGGGTATATTTGCGGTCCGCACGAAGGAAACCGCCGATACGAAGTCACTCCTGCGTTCGCTCCTTACGGGGACGCTCGGATCCTCGGTACTTATCCTCGTGGCGCTCTTCGTGCTCGTGAAACTCGACTTCATCTCGATGGGAATCTTCGGCTCCGTGCTCTCGGGCCTTGCCGCGGGTATCCTTATCGGGCAGTTTACCGAACACTACACTTCCGATGCCTACAAGCCCACGCGCGGCATCGCGGGCCAGGCGAGACTCGGGGCCGCGACCACGATTATCGACGGCATATCTGTGGGCATGTTCTCCACGGGGCTTCCGGTGGTGACGATTGTGGTGGGTATCATCTTCTCGTTCGGCTGCTCCGGCGGATTTGACAACATGGCGATGGGCCTCTACGGCGTGGGTTTTGCCGCGGTGGGTATGCTCAGTACGCTCGGCATTACGCTTGCGACCGATGCCTTCGGGCCGATTGCCGACAATGCGGGCGGCAACGCCGAGATGGCGGGCCTCGACCCCGAAGTGCGTGCCCGTACCGACGAACTCGACATGCTCGGGAACACTACCGCCGCGACGGGCAAGGGATTCGCGATTGGCTCTGCGGCCCTTACCGCGATGGCTCTCCTTGCATCTTACGTGGAAGAAGTGAAAATCTGGCTCGGGCACCTCGCGACCTCTGCGGAGGGCGTGTGGAAGGTGGGTTCCGTCGCGTTTGCGAACGGCGCGAACGACCTTGCGAACGCGCTTTCGGGCGTTGCGGGCGTCAAGTTCCTGGATGGCGGCACGCGTGCGATTGCCGAGAACGGCGACCTGCTCGGTATGGTCGCAAGCAAGGTGAACTATGCGGACTTCATGCAGATTTATAACCTGAACCTGATGAACCCCATGCTGCTTGGCGGCCTGTTCATCGGTGCGATGATGACGTTCGTGTTCTGCGCGCTCACTATCAAGGCGGTGGGGCGTGCGGCCAGCGCGATGGTGGAGGAGGTTCGCCGCCAGTTCCGCGAGATTCCGGGAATCATGGAGGGCACTGCCGAGCCGAACTACGCGCGCTGCGTGGATATCTCGACGACGGGTGCCCAGCACGAGATGATCGTGCCGTCTATACTTGCGGTGGTCGTGCCCGTGCTGGTGGGCCTCTTCATGGGTGTAGCGGGCGTGTTCGGGCTGTTGGCAGGCGGGCTTGCGAGCGGGTTTGCGCTTGCGACGATGCTCAATAATGCGGGCGGCGCTTGGGATAACGCGAAGAAGTTTGTCGAGAAGGGCAACTATGGTGGCAAGGGCTCCGATACGCACAAGGCTGCCGTGGTAGGCGATACCGTGGGCGATCCGTTCAAGGATACCGCGGGTCCCTCGCTCAATATCCTCATCAAGCTCATGACCATGGTGAGCGTCGTGTTTGCCGGCGTCATCGTCCGCTTCGGCGATATGTTCTTCTAGCGATTATTATATTTCCTTCAAAAAAGGAGGAAAAATGAAATCGCTTGTTTCTGAACTGTCATCTTATATCCGGTTGTTATCGTCTTGTAGGCGCACGGCGTTGAAGAGTTTCATCGCGTTTTCACTGGCGCTTGTATTCGCCGCCTGTGGCGATGACGGCAGCGATTTCGCAACGAAGCCTTCGGGCGAATCTTCCTCGATTAAGTCCAGCAGTTCGGTGAACTCTTCGGGTTCTGAAGATAAAGGGAATCGGTGTGATATCGAAACTGACAAGAACTGTATGAAAGACCGCCGCGACGGTCAAACCTACAGGACCGTTACAATCGGCGATCAGGTGTGGATGGCGGAGAACCTCAACTATGCGTACATAGATATTCCCTATAGCTATAGCAATCGCCTTGGTAGAGTCATTTATTCTGATTCAACTAGCTGGTGCTACGACAACATTCCTGCCAACTGCGCTGAGTATGGTCGCCTATATACCTGGGCGGCTGCCATGGATAGCGTGGGTGTCTGGAGTACAAACGGCAAGGACTGTGGCCTTGGCACGATATGCTCGCCGACAATCCCTGTGCGTGGAATATGCCCCGAGGGATGGCACCTGCCTAGCAATGAGGAATGGGAAACATTGTTCACTGCAGTTGGGGGTATGTCGGTTGCTGGTACAAAACTCAAGTCTATGTCTGGATGGTCTAAGAGTGGCAACGGCACGGATGAATTCGGCTTCAAGGCGCTTCCTGCAGGATTTCGTTATGATGACAAAGAGCTTTTTGACGGAAAGGGCGTGGAGCTGCACTTATGGAGCTCTACAGAGTACGAAGGTCCTACGGAGGATGAGGGAAAATTTGTGTCCGGAATTTCCTGGACCTATGCTTACGATCATGCATATCGAAATGACAAAAGAGAAAAGAACTCCGCGTTCTCCGTCCGTTGCGTGAAGGACTAATTCTATATTTGCCTTCGATGAAAATCCTGTTCACAGACCTTGACGGTACGCTCCTGACCGACGACAAGCGCATTTCGGATACCGACATGCGCTCTATCCGCGCGATGATCGATGCGGGCCACAAGTTCGTGATGACTACGGGCAGGCCGCTTACGAGCGTGAAGCAGCTGGCAGAACAGTACGGGTTCCTGGAACCGGGATTTTTCCTCGTGAGCTTTAATGGCGGGCTCATCTACGATTGCGGCGAAAAGAAGCCGATTCTCACACGCTACATTCCCGTTGACGAAGTCAAGGCCATCATGGATGCCGCGCATGCCCGCGGGATGCACGCGCACACCTACTCGGGCGACCTCGTTGTCTCGGAATACGAGACGGAACAGCTCAAGACGTATTGCCGCCTGATGAAGATGGACTACGTGGTGGTGAAGGATATCCGCGATTATTACGGCGAGTTCGTGAATGTCGTTGTAAAGCCGCCCATCAAGGTAAACATCATTACGCCCTTCGAACATTCGGGCCTCGTGGATTTCCGTACCGAGATGCGGAAGACTACCGAGGGGAAACTCTTTGATGTTTTCAGCAAGCCCGAAATGCTCGAGTTTTCGCACATGCAGAGCAACAAGGGCGATGCGGTGCGGTTCATGGCGGACTTCTACAAGGTGCCGGTTGCCGATACGATTGCCGTGGGTGACGAAGAGAACGATTGCCCGATGATCGAGGCGGCAGGTGTCGGTGTCGCGATGGCGAACGCCTCGCAGGTGGCGAAGGACATGGCCGACTACGTGACCGCAAACGACAACAACCATTCGGGCATAACCGAGGTTATCGAGAAGTTCGTGCTGCAATAGCCCCTGTTTTGGCCTGTTGGGGTTGCCCGCATGTGAAAAAATTTCTCTATTTGGTGCGTCTTGACGTTCGTGGACCCGTTTTCGGCTTAAATGAGCAGATTTCGGGGCCGTATACGAACGCCGTTTATTATACGAGGTCTATTTGGTAGCAAGCAAGTTGGATTCGCTAATCGCCCAGGCATGCGAGGCTGCGGGCGTGACATTGGTGGAACAGGACATGTTCCGTGCGGGTAAGCGCAAGACGCTCCGCCTCTATATCGACAAGCCCGAAGGGGTTTCGATTGACGACTGCTCGAACGTGAGCCGCCACCTTTCCGATGCGCTGGACCTTGACCCGGATATTATCGAGGGCGCCTACACGCTGGAAGTGTCGTCGCCGGGGTTGGACCGCCCCCTCAAGTCGGTTGCCGATTTTACACGCAACATCGGGCGCTTCTTGCGCGTGACCCGCAGTACCGGAAAGCCGGTCACGGGCAAGCTCAAGGCTGCCGATGAAGAAAGTTTGACGCTCACCCTCAAGGGCAACGCCGGTGACATTGTCGTTCCGCGCTCCGAGGTGCTTGTGGCGAAAGTGGATGTACAAATATAATAGGAAGGTCTAGAATGGCTAAAAAGAACGAACCCAAGGTTAATTTGGTTGAAGTGCTCAAGGAAGTGATGGATGCCAAGAACATGGACGATGCCGTCATCGAGGGCGCCCTCAAGCAGGCGCTGATTTCCGCTGCGCGCAAGTACCTGCATATCGACAAGAAGATCGAGGTCGATATCGACAAGGAGACGAACGAAATTCACGTGTTCCTCCGCGTCGAGGTGGTGGACGACTATCCGGACTACGACCCGAGCATGACCGCCGAACAAGTCGAGGAAATGGACGAAGGCTACATGCTCGTTCCCGAGGCTCAGGAATACAACGAGGACGCCCAGCCGGGTGACTTCCTCGAAATGGAAGTTCCGACCACGTCATTCGGTCGCCAGGCCATCCAGACCGCCAAGCAGCTTTTGACCCAGCAGATCCGCGACGCCGAACGCCAGAAGATTACGGACACCTACCGCGGCCGTATCGGTACGATGATCAGCGGCGAAGTGCTCCGCCTCGAAGGCAGGAACGTCATCGTTTCCCTCGGCAAGCAGACCGAGGCCATGATTCCGCCGCGCGAACAGATCGGTCACGAACGCCTCGTGCAGGGCCAGTCCGTGAAGGCCGTTATCGCCCGCGTGGAAGATTCCGCGAAGAACGGCGCGCAGGTCGTGCTTTCCCGCGCCAGCGGCGACTTCCTTAAGGAACTCTTCCGTCAGGAAGTTCCCGAAATTTACGACGGCTCCGTCGAGATCAAGGGTGTCGCCCGCGAACCGGGCTACCGCGCAAAGATTGCCGTGTACTCCCGCGACGAGAAGATCGACCCGGTCGGCGCCTGCGTCGGCATGAAGGGTGCCCGCGTGCAGACGATTGTCCGCGAACTTGGCAACGAGCGCATCGACATCGTGCACTGGAATCCGAACATGGACGTGTTCATTACGCGCGCCCTTGCTCCTGCCAACGTGGTCAAGCTCTCCGAAGTTCCGGGTACGCGCCGTGTGGTGGTGGTCATCAACGACGACAACCTCGCTCAGGCTATCGGCAAGAATGGCCAGAACGTGAAGCTCGCATCCCAGCTCGTGGAACGCGACCTCGACGTGTTCGGCGAGAAGGAATGGTCCGAGAAGGATGACGAGGCGAAGGCCTTGGTGCTCGCTCCGCGCCCGCAGGAACTGCGCCGTGCCGCCGCCCGCAAGGCGGACTCCCTCTTTGGCGATGCCGCTTCCAAGCCGGAAGATGGCGATGACGCAGTGCCGCAGGAAGAAGGTGCTGTGGAGGCTCAGGAGAACGAGTAGTCGCATCTCAGAAAAAGGGTTTTATAAACAGGCTTATTGAATGAGTATTGAAGAACAGATTAAACCTATCGATTGGGCGAACAAGCACGGACTCAAGGTAGACGTGGTCATGAAGCTCCTGCGCGATGCGGGAGTTACCGTTCGTACCCATGTGTCCAAGGTGGATGCCGCCGACTTCGAGAAGATTGAAGAGGCCGCCGCTGCCGAGAAGCAGAAGCAGGATTCCCGTGCGAAAAATCTGAAGAAGGCCTCTTCTTCGGAATCCGACGCGGCTCCTGCCGAAAAGAAGTCGACGACGACTTCGACGACGAAGAACGGCGTGAAGGTGAGCCTCAAGAAGGCTACGGTCAAGAAGGATCCCGCGGCGAAGGTCGCGAAACCCGCTGCGCCGAAACCTTCGAAGCCCGCTGCCGAAAAGCCTGCGGAATCGGCTCCGAAGCCGGAAGCGGCTCCCGCTGTCGAACCTGTTGCCGCTAAGCCCGTGGAGAAGGCTCCCGAGAAGCCGGCTTCCGAGACTCCCGCACCCGCTGCTCCCGAAAAGCCTGTTGCAGCGCCTGCCGTCGAGGCCGAACCGAAGCCCGCCGCTCCCAAGACGGATCCCAAGCCTGTCGCCGCTCCTGTGCCGCCGAAGCCTGCCGCTCCGGCCCCTGCAGCGCCGACGATGATGACGGCGAATACCGAACTCAAGCAGCCCCCGATGAAGGCCCAGGTGTTCAAGCCCGATGCCGCTATCCTCGCGCGTATCGCGAAGTCCCAGCAGCAACAGCAGGGCGGCCGCGGTCCGGGTGGCAACCGTCGTCCTGGCGGACGCCCGCAGGGCAACGCCCAGGGATACACGGGTTCCTTTGGCCCGCGCAACGGCAACGGTGGTGACAATCGTGGTCGCCAGGGTGGCCAGAATGCAAGTTCTTCCCGCGGCGGCTACACCGGTCGCAATGGCGGGTTCTCCAGCGGCTCCATGCAGGAGGCGTTCAACGCGAGCGCATCCGGAATGGGTTCGCAGAATGCCGGCAAGGGCGGCAATGCCCAGGGCAAGGGCCAGAACGGCCGTCACGGCAACGACAAGAACCGCCGTGGCAACAGCCGCGACCGTCAGGAGCAGCAGAAGGAACAGCAGCAGGAAATGGTACGCCAGAACGTCTCGCGCGTGATGGCCGACCTTTCCAAGAAGCCTGTCAAGAAAGTTTATCGCAAGGAACACAACGGCAACGATTCCGGCGAAGAGAAGAAGATTCTCAAGACCTCCGACTTCATTACCGTAGGCGAACTCGCCGGCCTTATGGACCAGATGCCTGCCCGCGTGATTGCGAAGTGCATGGAGATGGGCATGATGGTGACCATCAACGCCCGCCTCGATTTCGAGACCATCCAGATTCTTGCCGACGAGTTTGGCTACGAGGCCCAGCTCATGGAGGAATACGAAGAGGAAGCTCTCGGCGTGGAAGAGGAATCCCAGGAAAACCTGAAGCCGCGTCATCCGGTGGTGACCGTGATGGGTCACGTCGACCATGGTAAGACTTCTCTCCTCGACTGGATTCGTAAGACTCACGTGGTGTCCGGCGAATCGGGTGGCATTACCCAGCACATCGGTGCATACGAAGTAACGACGGCACAGGGCAAGGTGACCTTCCTCGATACTCCGGGTCACGAGGCGTTCAGCGCCATGCGTGCCCGCGGTTCCCAGGTGACCGACGTAATCGTGCTCGTTGTGGCTGCCGACTCCATGGTGATGCCCCAGACGGTCGAATGTATTGAACTTGCAAAGCGCGAGAAGGTCCCGATGGTTGTCGCCATCACGAAGATCGACCTTCCGACGGCGAACCCCGACAAGATCCGCGCCCAGCTCGCCGAACGCGGCGTGGAAGTGGAACAGTGGGGTGGCCAGACGAGCTGTGTGGAAGTCTCTGCCCGTACGGGCCAGGGCATGGACCAGCTCCTGGAAACGCTCGCGCTCGAAGCCGAAGTTCAGGAACTCAAGGCGAACCCGGACGCTCACGCCCGCGGTGCCGTGGTGGAATCCAAGCTCGACGTGGGCAAGGGCTCCATGGCTACGATCCTTGTGCAGAACGGTACGCTCCATGTGGGTGACCCGTTCGTGTGTGGTATTTACGCCGGTCGCGTGCGCGCCATGTTCAACGAACGTGGCGAGCAGCTCAAGGCCGTGCCGCCTTCCAGCCCGTGCCAGGTGCTCGGTTTCGACGGTACGCCGCAGGCCGGTGACGACCTCATCGTGGTCGACGACGAAAAGACGGCACGCGAGATCGCGAGCAAGCGCCGCATGGCCGCTCGCGAACGCGACCTGCGCGCCCGCAAGACGGTTTCTCTTGAGAACTCCTTCAACGACAAGAAGGAAGGCAAGCTCTCCGAACTCAACCTTATCGTCAAGGCGGACGTGGGTGGTTCTGCCGAAGCTCTTGCCGCCTCTCTCGAAAAGCTTACCAACAGGGAAGTGCGCGTCAACATCATCCGCAAGGGTGTGGGTACCATTACGGAATCCGATATCCTGCTTGCGACGACCGCATCTGCCATCATCGTCTCGTTCCACCTGATGCCCTCGCTCTCTATCCGCGAGATGGCTCAGAAGGAAGGCATCGAAATCCGCAACTACCGCGTGATTTACGACTGTATCGAGGATATCAAGAACGCCGTGGAAGGTTTGCTCAAGCCGATTATGCGCGAGGAACTTTCGGGCGAAGCCGAAATCCGCCAGGTCTTCAAGATTCCGAAGATCGGCCTCATCGCCGGCTGTATGGTTACCGACGGCGAAGTGGACCGCACCTCTCACGTTCGCGTGTACCGCAACGGCGTGGAACTTGGTACGACCGTGGTTCAGTCGCTCAAGCGCATGAAGGACGACGTCAAGTCTGTCGCTCGTGGCTTCGAATGCGGTATCGGCCTCAAGGGCTACGACGATATCAAGGAAGGCGATAGCCTCATCTTCTTCAAGGAAGTCAAGGTTGCCCGTACGCTTGAAGACGTCGCCCGTGAAGAAGCCGAAGAGAAGGCCAAGAAGGCTGCCGAGGAAAAGGACGCCTAATGAGCCGCAGAACAGACAGATTGGGCGAACAGTTCCGCGAGGAAATCGGCAAGCTCCTGCAGAAGGGGCTCAAGGATCCTCGCGTGAGCAGCCTCGCGAGCATTACCCGCGTGACGATTACCGAGGACCTGAGCTATGCGAAGATTCTCGTGTCCGTCATGGGTACCGACAAGGAAAAGACGGATTCCCTGATTGGCCTCAACAATTCCGCGGGCTTTATCCGTGGCGTGCTGGGCAAGTCGCTCAAGATCCGCAAGATTCCCGAACTCAAGTTCGTGCTCGATGAGAACCTGGAGCATGCGATGCATATCGAGGAAATCCTCGCCGAGCTGAAGCAGAAAGGGGAACTCTAGTTGGCTCCCTCGGGATTCATCCTGCTGGACAAAGTTGCCGGCGAAACATCGTTTAAGGCCCTTTTCCCGTTGAAAAGGGTCTTTTCTACTAAGCGTGTGGGGCATGCCGGGACGCTCGACCTGCGGGCATCTGGCCTGATTATTGCGGCTACGGGCCGCGCGACGCGCCTGTTGCCTTATGTGGAGGCGAAGGACAAGTGCTACACGTTCCGCCTGCATCTGGGCTACGAGACCGATACGCTCGAATGGGATGGGGATGTCGTCGCTCAAGACGAACGAGCTGTTGATGCTGCTACGGCTGCGAGTTGCACGCTCGCAGTAAACCGCGCCGCCCTTGTAAGCGTTCTTCCGCAGTTTACGGGAGACATCGACCAGGTTCCGCCCCGTTATTGCGCGGTGAAGATTGACGGTCGCCGCGCGAGCGACTGGGCCGAACGCGGGAAGGATTTCGAGATGAAGCCGCGCCGCATCCACATCGAATCGCTCAGGGTCGTGGGCGAGGGCGGCATAACCGAAGGCTGCTCCGGCAAGGAATTTGCGACGTTCGATATCGAGTGCGTGTGCAGCAAGGGAACCTACGTGCGTGCGCTCGGGCGCGACATTGCCCGTGCTCTTGGGACCTGCGGGTGCGTCTCGCAGATTCGTCGCCACCGCATCGGGAAGGTTTCCGTAGAATCTGCTGTGCGCGGGGAAGACCTGACGCGCGAACATTTGAAATCCGTGGAGCAGGTGCTCGACTTCCCGGTCGTGAAACTTGATGATGATCAGATGGCGGTTATCCGCAAGGGCAATTGGGTCCCGTGGCGCGAAGCCATTGAAGGCGTCGAAAGGCAGCAGGGCCGTGGCGACGATTGCGAAAGGCTCGTGTTTGCCGCCGATGCGGAGGGCAACGTGCTGAGTGTGTGCCGCTATGAACCGGGCCGCATCTGCCCGAAGATATATTTAGGGGAAGACGAATGAAACGTGCCGTGACGATGGGTAATTTTGACGGGTGCCACCTGGGGCACCAGGCGCTTTTCCGCACCCTGAAGGCCGTCGCCGAAGTGAACGGCTGGACACCGACTGTCATCACCTTCGAACCCCATTCCAACTACGTGCTGCGCGGCCCCGGCGACCCGCTGCTCCTCACCACCACCGAAGAAAAGCGCGAGTTCATTGAAAGTCTCGGACTCGAATTTTTGGTGCTGCCGTTTACTCCCGAAGTAGCGAAACTCCCCTTCGATGTTTTTGTGCGGCAGGAACTTATCGAGAAGCGCGGCGTGTGCTCCATGTTCTTCGGGCACGACCATTGCTTTGGCGCTGGCGGCAAGGGCAACTACGAGACGATTACCGCCGCGTTCCCGGAACTCAGCACGCAGATGCTTTCCATTGTGCTGCACAAGGGCGAACGCGTGAGTTCTTCCGCCGTGCGTAACGCACTTTTGAACGGCGACGTTTCCCGCGCGCAGACTTACCTCGGGCGCCCCTACCGCCTCTCCGGAACTGTAGTCGTTGGCAAGCGCCTTGGGCATACCATCGGGTTCCCGACGGCGAACCTGCAGGTGGAACAGTACAAGTTCTTGCCGAAAACCGGCGTGTACGTGGCGTCCGCGAGGCTTGCGGATGGCCGCATTTGCCGCGCCGTGGTGAATATCGGCGTGCAGCCCTCTGCGCCCGGGCCCCACCAGATGGCTATCGAGGCCTACCTTCTCGACTTTAGCGAGGATATCTACGGGCAGCACCTGGTGCTCGACCTGATGGCCTACCTGCGCCCCGAACAGAAATTTGCCAGCATGGAAGACCTCGTGCGCCAAATCGGCATGGACGCCGACACCGCCAAGAACTACAACGGCAACCACTGGGCGGAATAGAAACCAGGCCTTTCTTAATGAATGTCGTCAGTTATATGAGGATTTCAAAGCATTTAATTCTTTCACTATGCTTGATTCTCTGTTCTTGTTTTACTCATCCAAAACAGAGTCAAAGCCCTCTTTGTTCGGATAGCGACGTCCCTGTTCCTTATCCTTGCCGGTTAGATAAAAATATTGCGAAAAAGATCTTTAATACATCTGGACGAAAAAATCATTGTGATAATTCAAACTATTGCAGTGTTGAAGAAGATTCCTTTGTTTATGTTGTGCGTAGTATTTCAGAGGATGCCTTTAGTTATTGTATAGAAAAATGGAATTCGAAGGCTGAAGTTGCAGAAATAGATTCTTTAAATTTTGTTCTTGTTGATTATGACTATTATTACAATGCAGAAATAGATGGCTTTCCTATATGGGAAAATGCGTGGATTGATGTGAATAATTCAGGTGCTTGCTACAATATAAAAGAAGGAATTCTATTCTAATGAATAAAAAGTTGCTTTTTTTATTGTTGCTTTCTTCTTTTTGTCTTGTTTTTGGACAAGGTGAAAAGAATAACAAAGAACTTGAATATAAAGTTGTAAATGGCGTGTATTGCCCTGACTATGTAGATGCCGATTCTGTTTTAAAGTATATCGAAAAATTTAAACGAGATGAGGGTGATTCGATCCATTATCGATTAGGTCTCGTTGACCGATATTACTGTCCTATAACAGACGGGAATCTCCAAGAAAATCCTAAAATTTGTGATTCTCTGTGTTATTTTGTGTACAAGTTGGTTCCGTTTCGCGAGAAATATAAGGAATGGCTTACGAAAAAATTCCCTGGAAATTGGATGATTGAAGAAACGCAAGTTTTTTGTGTGAATGGGACCAATATAGTACAAAGAGAAAATGAACCTAGCGGGGATTTACACTTTTTCTTCATCAAAGAAAAAGTGAAATCAAAATAGAGGAACGAAATAAATGAAGAAGAAAAAATTCATAATAAGACTTTTGATAGCTTTGTTGTGTGCGATTATTTTTGCGTTGTTGGTTCCTTACGTTTACGGAGAAAGATTTACGCATTGTCGTTTTTCGCTTTGCCGGTGAAATTCGTGCTCGTTATTTTGAATACTGTCACGGTGGCGGCCTGCTCGGGTGTGAATTCGAACTTGTGCGATGCGGCGGATTGTGTGGAATGCGCGGAACCTGAGGATTGCGGGGCGCCTGCAGCTTGCCGTTCCATCAGGAGCGAGAGCCCGCGGCATTTCTCGGCGCTATCCTCGACGATTTCCGCCTTGCCCTGCCCGACGACGCTTGCATAAAAGCGCCCGCTTTTGCAATAAACATCTTCGTGAATTTCGATGCGGTTTTCGACGCTCATGCTGAATGCAACATTCGGATTTTTGCGGATGCAGTCGAGTTTTTTGCCGACATGAGCGCAATGAAAATACAGCTCCAGAACGCCATCGTTTAGGCTGTATCCGAACGACAGCGGAATTACGTAGGGCATGCTTGCATCTGCATCATCCGCCATCGCGACATGGCAAGTCGTGCATTGTTCGATAATCTTTGCGATGTTCTCGTCGCCTAAAACTTCTCTGTCCTTGCGCCGCATTTTACCTCCACTTTTTTAACTTGCGAAATTGTGATTTTGATTTTCTCGGAATCAGTTCATTTTTCAAAGAAATCCTGAAGGATAATATTTCTTTGTATTAATCGTGTGGAATAGATGCTTGGCTTAATTGGCTCTGTCGAAACTAGAACGTTCATAATGCTTTGCTTTTTCTTGAGCTTTGATTGCAAAAGTGACATTTTATTTTCTAGGTTGTTTGCGTCTTTTTTTTCAAGAGTGTATGGCAGTGTGGTAAACTTCATTTCAAATAAGTTTACCACTCTATCTCCTCGCTCTATAATCATGTCGATTTGTGCTTTGTCGGAGTACACACTGTAAGTTTTGGTCGCAATACCGCTTATTCCTAACAATTCTTTGATTCTATCGGCATGAACGATACAGAATCGTTCAAAGCTGAGACCGCACCAAGTGTTGTGTGTACTCGTGTTTTGTAGGTGCATCCAAGCATCTTTGTCAAAATCGCAACCTTTCTCCAAAAAGGCAAAATAGAATAAACTAAAGAAATCGATGAGCTGATAAAGGTATGATACTCGTCCCAATGTCTTGTATTTTCGAATAAAGCCACATTGCTCCAATTCTGATAATCTTCGAGTGATGCTACCTCCATCAGATATTTCAAGGCCTGATACAATTTCATCGCGCGTGTGACCGATTTTTTTCTTAGATAAAATCTTGATGATTGAAATATAATCATCGCTATGCAAGAACAATGAAGAATACAAACTTTTGAATTCGCCGTCTAAAAGTGCTGAATCGCTGAAAAACAACTTGTCTATATTCTGCGATAAACTGAGTTCTTTTGAAAGAAGGTTTAGATAGTAGGGAACTCCCCCAAGAATCATATAACATTCTGTTATAGTTTGATAATCCCAATAGATTTCTTTTGACTCCAAAAAATCTTTGGTCTCGCTTACGTTAAATGGATTTAGTTTTAGTTTATATGTCAATCTGTTGTGCAATCCACCTCGATTTTCAACAATTTTTTTGACCATCCACGATGCTGCAGAACCGCAAACAATCAGCTTTATTGCAGAATCCGTAGAAGCATAGCTATTCCAGAAATGCTCCAATGCGGAAACGAATTTAGAGTCTTTTGAATCCATCCATGGAACTTCGTCTAGGAAGATAATCTTTGTTGAAGCATCGCATTGCTGCATGTGGGTGCGCAATAGTTCAAACGCTTCAAACCATGTTTGGGGAACGGGAATGTCTGTGTTTCCTGATGCCGTTATCAGTGCGGTTCTGAAATTTATCAGTTGATCGGACAATGTGGCGTTGTTCATGCCTGTCATATGGAAGGTCAGGTTGTCTTTGAACGTTTCACGAATCAAATACGTTTTGCCTACGCGGCGGCGGCCATAAACCATGATGAATTCCGGCTGTCTAGAATTCATCAGCATTCTAAGTTGTTTTTGTTCTTCTTTTCGACCGATTATAGGCATAAGAATCCTTTTTTTTTGGCGCTTTTTAATTAAAATATATAAATTCCGCCAAAAATGCAATGTTAAAATAGCGGAATTTGAAAAAATTACTTAAATTCCGCCGTTGGCGCCTCAGGCTACGGGCTTCACTAAATGTCGTTGCTTTACACAATCGTGTTGTCTAGGCAGAAGACTTCGGCGAGTTGCTTGTCGTCCATGTCGGCGAGCCATGTTTCGCCGGCGTTCACGGTCAAGTTGGCGATGGCTTTTTTGGTTTCGAGAAGGGCGTTGATTTTCTCTTCGAAGGTGCCTTTGGTGATAAAGCGGTGGACTTGGACATTGCGCTTTTGGCCGATAC